>Ga0074193_1000164_pt1 | contig 123002 bp, 86 predicted proteins | sample EPASupsiteHSE605_FD_64523 | JGI IMG/M metagenome (GOLD analysis project Ga0074193, IMG submission 64523) | Bioremediated contaminated groundwater from EPA Superfund site, New Mexico - Sample HSE6-05 | ecosystem: Environmental > Aquatic > Deep subsurface > Groundwater > Contaminated ... | reverse complement strand
CGTTGGGCCGGATACGTAACCATGTGGAACAACGAATGATCACGCATCTGCGAAAACGGCACAAGGTCAGAGATCGGAAGGCAGGCTATGCCAAGTTTCCCAACAGGTCGTTGTATGAGAAATACGGTCTGTATAAGGTGCCGACCACAGCGGGTTGGAAGAAGGCGCATGCTTTGCGGTGAGGAACATCGGAAAGCCGTGTGCGGGAAAACCGCAAGCACGGTTTGATGAGGGGAGGTTGAGAAACGGCCCGGCTGGTTGACACGTAGTAGCCGCGTGCGGCGAGGCGTCAGGCAAAGTCCTGGTCCGGGATCTGTCTATCAGCCTCCTACTCTACCTACATTTCCCTGTCCCCCCGCAATTCTCGGGCGGGGGTTGAGGGAACGCTCAAACGGCCTTGTACCCCTGGAAGCGACGCAGGACCTCGGCCATCTCCGTAGCCGGCAACACCGGCGGTTCCGTCACCTGCAGGGCCTGGAGGTACATCCGGGCCAGGGTTTCCACCTCAACCGCCAGGGCCAGAACCTGATCAAGATCGGCGGCAAAGCAGATCATGCCGTGATGGCCGAGCAGGGCGGCGGATCGATCGCGTAGGGCCTCGATTGCCGCGTCCGACAGGGCCTGGGAGCCAAAGACGGCATAGGGGGCGCAGCGGATGGAATCGCCGCCGGCCACGGCCACCATGTAGTGAAAGGCCGGGATGGAGCGCTCCAGGCAGGCCAGGGTGGCGCAGTAGAGGCTGTGGGCATGAAGAACCGCGCCGGCCTGAGGATAGCGCCGGTAGACGTCGCCGTGCATCCGCCACTCCGACGACGGCCGGCGACGCCCCTGCGGCTGACCGGTTCCATCCATCCACACCACATCTTCGGGTTGGCACAAATCATAGGCCAGGGCCGAAGGCGTTATCCAATACCCTTCGCCGTCGCGCACGCTGACGTTGCCGGAGGTTCCCTGATTGAGCCCCTGGCTGTTCATGGCCCGGGCAATGGCCAGCAGTTGCAGGCGCAGATTGGAATCCATTATTTGCCCTGCTCCGGATAGAGCTCCAACAGCCCCTGCCGGCTGGCTGGGCAGACGCCCCGCTCGGTGATTAAACCGGAAACCAGCCTGGCCGGGGTGACGTCAAAGGCCGGGTTAACCGCCGGCGTCGCCGCCGGGGCGATGGCGATAGTGCGCAGCGTTCCCTCGTCGTCCTGGCCCTGCAGCCGCAGCACCTCCTCCTGGCCCCGCTCCTCAATGGGTATTTCCGCCACCCCGTTGTCCACGCTCCAGTCCACCGTCGAGCCCGGCAGGGCCACATAGAACGGCACCTGGTTGTCAAAGGCGGCGAGCGCCTTCAGATAGGTGCCGATCTTATTGCAGACGTCGCCGCTGGCCGTGGTCCGGTCTGTGCCGACGATGCAGCAGTCGACCAGGCCGTGCTGCATGAGATGGCCGCCGGCGTTGTCAACAATCAGGTGGTGCGGCACCCCGGCCGCCACCAGTTCCCAGGCGGTCAGGCTCGCGCCCTGGTTGCGGGGTCGGGTCTCGTCCACCCAGACATGGACCGCAATCCCCTGTTCCGCGGCCTTGAAAATCGGCGCCAGGGCCGTGCCCCAGTCCACCGTGGCCAACCAGCCGGCGTTGCAGTGGGTGAGGATGTTGACCGGCTCACCTCGCTTTTTCTTCTCCGCCAGGGAGGCAATCAGGGCCGCGCCGTGCCGACCGATGGCCTCGTTGGCGGCGACGTCCTCCTCGCAGATCCGGCCGGCCTCCTGGTAGGCGGCGCGCAGACGCTGTTCCTCGGGCAGAGGCAGGAGCACGCGCAGCATCCGCTCCACCGCCCAGCGCAGGTTGACGGCGGTCGGACGGCAGGCGATCAGACGAACCGCCATCGCCTCCAGGGCGGTCGACGAGACGCCGCTCCGCAGCCCCAGGCAGACGCCGTAGGCTGCAGTGGCCCCGATCAGCGGCGCGCCCCGAACCAGCATCCGGCTGATCGCCGTTGCCGCCTCTTCCAGGGTTTCGAGCCGAGCAACCACAAAGCGAAAGGGCAGCTGGGTCTGATCGATAATTTCAACCCCAACGCCGTCTGCCGCCAACCAGATGGATCGATATGCCTGTCCGTTTACCTTCACAACCGCGCCCCCTTGGAAAAAATGAACCGTGGACCAACCAATGGCCGAGACACTACCCAACCGCGCCGGAGGGGGTCAAGGCAATTTTCTCGGCGTCGAACCGGTTCGAGAGAGGAACCAGGCCCTGACCGCCCGGCCGACAATCCACAACTGCCGATTGCGCGCCGCTGAATTTTTGCAAAACGCTTTGCTCTACAGGCAACATCCGTTATGCTTGGATAAAATTCTTCTTCCCCCCAGCCAACGATGAGCAGCCAGCACCAAATTCTTTACAATCTCAAAATCTCCGGCAACCTGCCAAGCATGCCGCAGGTGCTGGTGCAACTGATCGACAGTTGCCACGATCCGGAAATCCAGCTCCAGGTCATTGCCCGCATCATTGACAAGGACGCCGCCGTCAGTGCCAAGGTGCTGCAACTGGTCAATTCCGCGTTTATTGGCGCGCGCAAGGCCATCGCCGACATCGAGCAGGCCGTGGTCTATCTGGGCATGGACGCGGTCAGAAACCTGGCCATCTCCATTTCCGTGCAGCAGGTCTTCCGCCGGGTGGAAAGCAACGGCATGCTGGCCATCGACCGTTTTTGGCGTCATTCCCTGCACAGCGCCCTGCTAGCCCGAAACATTGCCGTTGCCGTCGCCCATCCCGATCCGGCCGGGGCCTATCTGGCCGGACTGCTCCACGACATCGGCAAGCTGCTGTTGTGGAGAGCCTTTCCCGGGACCTACGCGCCGCTTTTGCTCAAGGGGGTGCGCTGCCACAACGCCCGGCTCGCCTTTCTCGAAGAGGAGAAGCTGCACGTCAACCACTGTCAGGCCGGGGCCTGGCTGTGCGAGCAGTGGCGGCTGCCTTCCCTGCTGGCCGACGCCATCCGCTATCACCACCATCCCCTTGAGGAGGTGGCGCAGGCCCTGCCGCTGACCAAAATCGCCTACCTGGCCGACCTGCTCAGCCACAGCGATTCCGGCAACCAGGAAGGACTGGACGCAGCCGCCCAATTGTTTGCACTCAGCCCGGACCAGGTGGCGTCCCTTTTTGCCGGCCTGGACGATGAGATTGCGCTGCTGGCCGAGCAGATGGGCATTCGCGTTCCCCCCGACGGCAAGACCTCGCACGATCAGGAACCGGAAAGCGAGGCGGCCCACAAAGAAACCTCGCTGGGGCTGATCAACCGCATCCGCGACATCTCCCAACTGAGCGGCCTGCTCGACAACCTGTTGCGCGCCGAAAACCGCGACCAGATTGTCAGCGCGGTGGAACAAGGGCTGAAAATTCTGTTCAACGAGGACACCTGCCTGTTGCTGCTGCCCGACGGCGCAACCGGTCAGTTGCGCGCCCACCCCTCAGAGGACAACAACCTCGCCAGGGACGCCGGCGGCTTGGTCTTTGCGCCGGAACAGCACCCCGACAGCCTGCCCGCCCAGGCCCTCCGACAACAGCGTTTGCGCCATTCATTCGTGGAAAAGCCTGCCGGCAAGGGCGCTCCCAATCTCTTTGACGCCCAACTGCTGGGGCTTTTGGCAACCGAGGGCATGGCCGCAGCGCCCCTGATCCATCGGGGCCAAACCGAGGGGTTGCTGCTGATCGGCCTGTGGAAAAAATCATTCCGCACCCTGACCTCCCAGGCAACGCCGCTGCAGCTGCTGGCCAACCACGCCGCCGTGGCCCTGCACCTGGAGAGAAGCAAAGCGGAACAGGCGGAGCGCATCGCCGCCGAACGGCTGGCCGCAGCCACCCTGGTGGCCCGCAAGATTGCCCACGAAATCAACAATCCGCTGGCCATTCTCCGCAACTACCTCCACATCCTTGAGCGGAAGGGCGCGCAGGGCGAATCCATCCAGGCGGAAGTCGCCGTCATCGACAACGAGCTGGAGCGGATCAGCCAGATCACCCAAGGCCTGGAGGACCTGGCGCAGGAACGCGACCCACTTGCGGTGGAACCCCTCCTCGTCCATCCCCTGCTAGAAGAAATCGTCAGCCTGTTCCGGGCCTCGCAGCCCCAAGACCGCAACATCAGCCTGTCGTATGTCCCCTGTGCAGAACCCCTGACCCTGCAGACCGACGCCAATCGTCTCCGCCAGATCCTGCAGAATCTGCTCGGCAACGCCCTGGACGCCGCCGCCTCGCAGGGCGTGGTCACGGTGCGCTCCCGCCGCGACCGCGACGCTGTGATCCTTTCCGTGGAGGACAATGGCCCGGGCGTCGACCCGGCCGTGGGCGACGCCCTCTTCCGGGCCGGCGTTTCCACCAAAACCGGCCGTCACAGCGGTTTAGGATTGCCCATAGCCCGCTCTCTGGCGCAGCGGATGGGCGGCTCGCTGACCTGCGCCACAGCACCCGGCGCCACGGTGTTCACCCTTACGCTTCCGGCCTGAATCCCTTGTCACTCCTATACAATTGACTTTTTTCATGGACATTTAAAAGCAAACACGCTTGAATGACGGGTAACGTAATCCACCAACCTTTTTTCATGAACACCCCCGGTCTCACGCATGCGTAACCCGCACCGCATCCCCTTCCCTTCCTTCTAAAATCATGCAGGCCATGCACACCATGCACACCGTTCTCATCATTGATGATGAAGCTCGTTTCAGCGCCAGCCTCGATTATTTGCTTAAAGCGGAAGGGTATCAGGTGCAGTTGGCCAATTGCGGCGAAGCGGCCTTTGCCCTGCTGCAGCAACAGACCTTTTCGGTCGCCCTGGTCGACATCAACCTGCCCGACTTCAGCGGCAACCTGATTGCCGCCCGCATCCGCGAGGAGCATCCCGGCACCGCGATCATCATCCTCACCGGCAACGCCACCATCGACAACGCGGTGGAATCGTTGCGCCAGGGCGTCTACGATTACCTGCGCAAGCCCTGCGCGCCGGAACGGTTGTTGCGAACCGTGGCCCGCAGCATTCAGCACAAGCAGCTCACCCGCGATCTGCACAACAGCGAAAAACGTTTCCGTCAATTGGCCCAGGCCACCTGGGAGGGCATCATCATTTATGATCAGGGCGAGTTGCTCCAGACCAACCCGCAACTGTGCAAAATGTTTGGCTATACCGAAACCGAACTGCTGGGCAAACAGATTTTCGACGTGCTGCTGGACCGCAACACCATCCGCGCCATGGATTACCCCGCCGACCCGGAAACCATTGGCCCGTTCGAGGCCCGGGGCGTAAAAAAGGACGGCTCCGCCTTTCCGGTCGAATTTCGGGTCAAACACATTGATTACCAGGGCCGCCAGGTGCAGGTGGCCGCCATCCGCGACGTCACCGACAGCGAAATTGCCCTGAAGCAAAAAGTAACCCTGATGGAAAAGCTGGCCGACGCCCAGCGCATGGAATCGCTTGGTTTGATGGCCAGTTCCGTGGCCCATGACCTCAACAACATCATGGCCGGCATCATCACCTACCCGGAACTGCTGCTGATGGATCTGGGCGAGGACTTCAAATACCGGGAAGAACTGATGATGGTCCGCGAGGCCGGCAAACGGGCGGCGGCGGTGGTCAACGATCTGCTGACCGTGGCCCGGGGCGCGACCTGCAAAAAAGAGGTGCAGGACGTCAACGCCCTGATCAGCGGCTACCTCAACTCGGTGGAGTTCAAGGAAATCTGCCAGCGCTACCCGGAGGTCAAGGTCGCCTCCTACCTGGAGGGCAAACTGCAGAACATCAGCTGCTCAGTGATGCACCTCAGCAAATCAATCATGAACCTGGTCAACAACGCGGCGGAAGCCATCCAAACCAAGGGCCAGATCACCCTGTCCACCAAGAACGTTCGCCTTACTGCGCCTCACCAGGGGTACGAAACCATTGATCCGGGCGAATACGTGATGATTTCGGTGGAAGACGACGGCCCGGGCATATCCCCACTGGACATTCAGCAAATTTTCAGCCCCTTTTACAGTAAAAAGGTCATGGGCCGCAGCGGCACCGGCCTGGGCTTGGCCGTGGTGTGGAACACCGTGCACGACCACGGCGGCTTCATCGACGTGGTCAGCGGCAACGGCGGCGGCTCAATGTTTGCCCTCTATTTCCCGGTTAATAAATTCGGTGCCTGCAAACCGGCGCTGCAATCGCCGATCATCAACCAATACCAGGGCAACGGCGAGCGGGTGCTGGTGGTCGACGATCAGAAGAGCCAACGCGAAATCGCCAGCCGCCTCCTCGCCCGGCTGGGCTACCAACCGCTGACGGTCACCTCCGGCGAAGAAGCGGTGGAGTACGTCAAAAAAACGCCGGTGGATCTGGTGATCCTCGACATGCTGATGGATCCGGGCATCAACGGCTGCGAGACCTACGAACAAATCCTGCGCCATGTCCCCGGTCAAAAGGCGATCATCACCAGCGGCTATTCCAACGCCGACGACATCAACCGGGCCATGGATTTGGGCATCAGCCAGTTCGTCAAAAAACCCTATTCCCTCCACGAACTGGCCCAGGCGCTCAAGATGGAAATCAACCCTCCCCCCTCTCCAGCCTTCTCCGGCGGGAGCGGGTGCGGCCAATAACCCCGACGCCCGCAACACTCCCAAACCCTCCCGCAACTTCCCGGAAACTCACCTGCGCAACCCATTCCGCTTGCTCCGGCATGGCTGAATACGGTATTCTCTTCAATGCATCACTGCCGGGGCAACGCTGACCCAGCGCCCTAGCGCCCTAGCGCCACATCGCGCTCAACAAACGCTTCCAGCCCTCTGCCCGGCATTGCCAATGCGCCCCTCCACTCTTTTCCCGCTGCGAGACTGACCATGAAACAATTTTTTCAGATTCTCTTCCTGCCCCTGCGCTGGCTATGGAAGTTCCTCAGTACCGGATTGACGGTGCTGACCAACCTGATTTTTCTCAGCGTGTTGCTCATCGGCCTAGCCGCCGCCCTGTATACGCCCAAGGTCCAAGTGCCCAACGGCAGCGCGCTGGTGCTGGCGCCGGAGGGCGACATTGTCGAGGAGCGCTCGCCCATGGACCCGCTTGCCAAGGTGTTGAGCGAGATGTCCGGAACGCCGCTGCATGAGGAAACCTTTCTCCAGGACGTTCTTGACGCGGTTGTGGTCGCCGCCGACGACCCGCGGATCAAGATGCTGGTGATCAACACCAACCGCATGGGCAACGCCAGCCTTGACCAGATCCAGGCCATCGGCGCGGCCCTGGACGACTTCAAAACGACCGGCAAGCAGGTCGTTGCCCTCGGCGACGCCTTCAACCAGGCCCAGTATTATCTGGCCTCCAGGGCAGACAAGATCTATCTCCACCCCATGGGGGCGGTCAATGTCCACGGTTTTTCAGTGTTTCGGCTGTATATGCGAGAGATGCTCGACAAACTGGCGGTCAATTTTCACGTCTTTCGGGTGGGAACCTTCAAATCGGCGGTGGAGCCTTTTCTGCGCAACGACATGTCGCCCGAGGACAAGGAATCCAACCGTCTGTGGCTGAGCAACCTGTGGAAGGCCTACAGCGCCGACGTCGTCCAGCGCCGCAAACTCGATCCAGGGGTGTTTGCCGACAACGTCAACCAGATGGTGTCGCAACTGGCCTCGGTGGACGGCGACCGCGGTCAACTGGCCCTGGCCACCGGCCTGGTGGACGGCTTGAAAACGCATCAGGAATTGGAACAGATGCTCAAAGAGCAGGTTGGGACTTCGACCGACAAGAAAAGCTTCAACCACATCGGCTTCCAGGACTACCTGCAAACAGTTGTTCCTTCGTACACCGATGCTGAAAACAAGAAAGACCTGATCGGCATCATCACCGCCTCGGGCAACATTCTGCCTGGGGAAGGCGCAGTCGGCCAGATCGGCGCCGACGACCTGATCAAACGCATCCGCAAGGCGCGGCAGGACGTGCGCGTTAAGGCAATTGTCCTGCGGATCAGCACCGGCGGCGGCAGCGCCTTTGCCTCCGAACTGATTCGCCAGGAGCTGGTTCAGGCAAAAAAAGAGGGGAAAATCGTGGTTGTTTCGATGGGCGCCATGACTGCTTCCGGCGGCTATTGGCTGGCCGCCGACGCCGACGCCATTGTGGCGGCGCCGACCACCCTCACCGGATCGATCGGCATCTTCGGGGCCATCCCCACGGTGGAACAAACCCTGGCCAAGATCGGCGTCCACGGCGACGGCGTCGGCACCACCGACATCGCCCATTTCGGCAACCCGACCACCGCCATGAGCGCTGCGGAGGCTTCGGCCATCCAATCTGAAGTTGAGCAAGGATACCGGCGGTTCATCGAAATCGTCGCCAAGGGAAGGAAGATGAACCCGGCGCAGGTGGAAAAAATTGCCGAGGGCCGGGTGTGGGACGGCGCGACCGCGCTGCAACTGGGGCTGGTCGACAAACTGGGCAACCTGGAAGAGGCGGTTGCTGAAGCGGCCAGACTGGCCAAGGTTCCCGAGGAAAACGGCTTTTTCATTGAGCTTGCGCCGGAAAACTACCTGGAACGCTTCAAGCGGGCCGACCAACCGGTTGAGGCCCTGATCGCCCGGATGGTGCGCTCACCACTGCTGCCTGCTCCTCTGCAGCGCGCCGCTGTCGAACAATTCGATTTTCTGCTGCACAGCTCCGATCCCAAGGGACTCTACGCCCACAGCCTGCTGCCGTTGTCGGCGCTCGCCTTTCGTTAAACAGACCAACGTGGCTATCCCTTGAGCACCGCCAGGGGCTGCAACTCGACAACCACCTCGATCAAATCGCGCTGGTTGTCGATCACCTTGCCGATATCCTTGTAGGCCCCCGGCGCTTCCTCCAAGTCGCTGCGGTTGCGCAGCGAATGGAGGACATGGCGGGCGTTGAGCTTGTCAATTTCCTCGCGCAGGTTAAGCATCCGCTGGGCCTCTTTTCGGCCCAACACCCGCCCGGCGCCGTGGGAACAGGACATGAACGACTGCGGATTGCCCAGCCCCCGGACAATATAACTGCAACTGCCCTGGGAACCGGGGATGATCCCGTATTCGCCCAGCAAGGCGCGGGTGGCCCCTTTCCGGTGCCCCCAGACCTCCTGGCCAAAATGGGTTTCGCGGGCCGCATAGTTGTGGGCCACATCAAGCGGCTCGGCAAATTGATCGCAGCCGGCAATCTCGGCCACGATCTCCTGGAACGCGGCCATCATCTCGCCCCGGTTGGCGCGGGCAAAGGCCACGCAGTACTCCATCTCCCGCAGGTAGCGCCGGCCCTCTTCCGAAGACGCCGGCAACATGGCCAACTGCTGTTCCTTGGGGACCGCGTCCTTCTGATTGCGGGCCAGCTGGATGGCCAAGGCGTTGTAATGGCCGGCCACCTTGTATCCAAGATTTCTGCTCCCGGAATGGACCATCAGCCAGATCCGGTTGTCGCTGCCCCGCTGGAGCTCGATAAAATGATTGCCGCCGCCCAGGGTGCCGAGCTGCCGCCGGGCGCTGGCCAATTCCTCGGCCACCACCGGCATTTCCCGGTCCATGCCGTCCATGGCGCCAACATCGGGCATGGCCTGAAGCGGTCGCGGCTTGTCGTGGTGTTTAAACCCCAGGGGAACGGCCTTGCGCAGACCTGCCACAATCTTTTTCAATGCCCCAGGATCAATCTCGGGCAGGCCAGTGCGCACCGCCCGCATGCCGCAGCCGATGTCAACCCCCACCCCGTTGGGTACAACGGCGCCCAAGGCGGCCAAGACCCCGCCAATCGGCATGCCGTAGCCCACGTGGGCGTCGGCCATCACCGCCACATGGTGGAAGGCGCAGGGCAGGTTGGCCAGATTGCGCGCCTGCGCCAAGGCCTCGTCGTCCAGCGCATCCGCCCACAGCAGCAGCGGTATTTTCTCGGTTGTCACGATCCTGACCACAGTGTCCTCTTGCTCTCTTTTCCATCTGGTATATAGTGCCGCCTCATGCAAGGATAGGTTGGCGGCCGCAGCGTGCTCGCGCGGGTGATCGAACTATCCCCCGATCAACGCTTCACGTCCGCCCGCCCATGATCACACAAGAGACCCTGACCCATCTCTGGCTCCACCTCGGCTGGCCGCTCTTGCGCCTGCTCGTCTATCTTGCCGTTGGCCTGCTGGCGGCCCTGTTCATCGAGTCGCTCAACTGGACGCGCAAGCTGGCAATCGTCGCCCGGCCGCTGACCCGATTCGGGCGTCTCTCGCCGCTCACCGGGGCCTCGTTTTCCCTCTGCTTTTTCTCCGGGATGGCGGCCAACACCATGCTCGCCGAAGGATACGACAATAAAAAATTGAGCCGCAAGGAATTGATCCTGGCCAACCTGTTCAACAGCCTGCCCAGCAATTTCCTCCACCTGCCGACCACCTTTTTCATTGCCGCTCCGATCATCAAGGGCGCGGCCTTTGTCTATATCGGCCTGACCATCAGTGCGGCGGTGCTGCGCACCCTGTTCATCGCCTGCGTGGGACGGATGCTGCTGCCGGCGGGCAACAGCGAAATCGAATATGCCCCGCTGCCCGCGGATCCGGCCAATCCTTTTCGGTCCGCCCTCAACAACACCATCAAACGGTTCAAACGGCGCATCCGCAAGATCGTCAGCTACACCGTGCCGATCTACATCTTTTTCTACTATCTCTCCGAGGCCGGTTTTTTTACCGCCGCCGAGCAATTCATGGGCCAACATCTTGCCTGGCTGTCGTGGCTCACGCCCCAGGCCCTGTCGATCCTCACCTTTCAGATGGCCGCCGAGTTCACCGCCGGGCTGGCGGCCGCCGGCTCGCTCCTGGCCAGCGGTTCGATGAGCGGGCGGGAAATCGTGCTGGTCCTGTTGATCGGCAACATCCTCTCCTCGCCGGTCCGCGCCGTCCGCCATCAATACCCCTACTATGCCGGCATCTTCAAGCCGGTGCTGGCGGCGGAGCTTATCCTGTTCAGTCAAAGCTTTCGGGCCTTAAGCATAGCCTTTGTCGCCTTTGTGTATTACTATTTAACAATGTAATTCAGACTGGTTGTGACAAAAAAAATGATGGAGTGCCTTTAGGCCGATAGGGGTAATAGGTGGGGGAATCACAAACCCCGTGGCGTTTGTTGGCTCCGTAGCTCTTCTGTTAATTTTGCTGCGCTACATCAGTATTAGATTGATTCCTTCGGGTCAAGACAGCACTAAGGAGGCGCCTATGGACAAAACATTCACTTCCCGAACTCGTATTTTTTTAAGCTCTGTTTTTGAAAACATATGGGCTATCGGAGTCGGAAGCGCTGTTGGACACCTATTGGCCTAAGTGCATTCCCATAAGTAAACCCCAGGCAATCGTTGGATAAAACGCCAAGGAGGCGCAGATGGAAAGAACCATTCTTGTTGCAATCGACGGTTCCGTGTACAGCTCCAACAGCCTTGATTATCTGGCGCATCTCTTTGGCGCAGATCGCGGTCTTTCCATCCATCTGTTGAGCGTTGTTGCGGGGGGAGGGGCGGACAAGGAGTGGATGTACGACGTCGATCCGCTGCGCACCCAGGCGCCGGGATCGGAAAAACGCGCCGCGCTGGCCCGCCGGCAGCTCAAGGAGGCTGAAGAGCGGTTGATGCGCAACGGCTTTGCCAAGGAACGGATCGAATCGCGGGTCAAGACCGCCTCAAGCGTCAGCACCGCCATCCGCGACGAGGCGGAACGCGGCAATTACGACGCCGTTCTCATTGGCCGTCGCGGCCTGGGGGCGATGGGCAACATGTTCTTTGGCAGCACCTCAAGCGATCTGATTGAAAAATGCCACCGGGCTCCGCTGTGGATCGTCGACGGCAACGTCAACGCCTCCCGCTTCCTGCTTGCGGTGCAGAGTCACCCCGCCTCGCTGACGGCGGCGGATCACCTCGCCTTTATGCTCAAGGGCCACCCGAGCGCCGAGATCTGCCTGTATCACTCCAATTCGGTCTTCGGCAGCCAGAAGCCATCCAAGGCCGAGGAGTTTCACGCCCAATGGGGCCAGTCCTGGTGCGATCAGCACCTCGACCTGGACAACTTTCTCTTTTACGCCCACGCCCAATTGCTGGCCGACAGCGGCATCCCCCGCCATCGCATTACCCAGCTGCCGGCCCAGATGCACCTGGATGTGGGCGCTGATCTCCTCAAGCAGGCCAAGCAGCACCACTGCGGCACGATCGTCATTGGCCGGCGGCGGCGCGATCTGGCCAAAGGCCAACTCAAGGGCGTCTCCGACAAAACCCTGAAGCAGGCCCAGAACATCGCCGTCTGGCTGGCCGGGTAAACGGCGACCACGCCCCGGTTTATTTTTCGGAAGGGCTGACAATCACCGTGGCCGCCTGGTCCGGCCGCAGATATTGCCGAGCCAGCGCAGTCAACTCCTCAGCCTTGATCGCGGCAAAGCCTTCGCTGATGGTCAGCGGCCACTGCAGTTGCTGCGGATGGCGGCCGGACAGATTCAGCACCGATTCCATCCAATAGCGGTTGTTGCGCTTGATGTCCTTGATCGAGGTCAGGGTCGGTTCCATGGCCCGGTGCAACTCGTCCTCGCTCACCCCTTGGTCGCCCAGACTGCCGGCCGCCTCCTTGACCACCTTGGCCAGGGCCTGGGCCTGTTCCGGGGCAACGATCAGACTGCTTTTCAACAGCCCAAATCCATCATGCCCGCGACTGGGCATGCTGAGCACCTGGGGCGAATAGGCGGCCCCCAACTCCTCGCGAATCTTGACCCGCAGACGATCGTCGAGAATGGCCGCCAGCAGGTTGAGCCGCCGGGTGCGGCCGATGTCCCAGAAATCGCTGGTTTTCCAGGCAACCGTCAGCATCGCCTTGTCAATCGAGCTGGCTACGGGCAACCGACGCTCCTCGCCGGCGGGAAAAACAATCGGTTTGCCGGGCAGGATCGGCTCCAGTTGCCGCTGCTCGGCGCCAAAATATTTGGCCGTCAGGCGCGCAGCCTCCTGGGGATCAATATCGCCCACCACATTGATCTCAAGCGGCGCCTGCGCAAAAACCGGGTTCAGCCAGTCACGAATCTGGTTCAGTTCAATTATCTCAACCTGCGCCCATTCGGCCAGCCCATATTCCGGGCTGGAACCGGCGAGAAACCGCTCGCCCCGCACCTGCTGCACGCCTTCCACCGAGCTGGTCAACTGCTCATACATCCGGCGCATATTCTCCCGACTGCGGCGAAAGGCCTCGGGGCGATAGGCCGGGTCGTGCAGGCGATGGTAGAGCAACTGCAGCAGCAGTTCAAATTCATTGCTCAGGCTGGAGCCGCTGAACGCAAAACTCTCCGGCCCCACCTTGAACTCCAGCCCCACGTTGGCGCCGGCCAGGGCCTCGGCCAACTGCTCCCGACTGAGCTTGCCCACCCCGCTTTGACTGATCACGGCTTCGGCAAGCAACGCCATCCCTTCCGCCGGTTCGGCCTGCTTGCCCCGGCCGAACTGCACCGACAGCTGCACCTGCTTGGCCTGAAAATCGGTGGGTTTGACGTTGAGACGCACCCCGCCTGGGAATTGATAGCTGGTCACGCCAATGTCGGCATGACGCGCCGGTTCTGGAATCTTGCTTACTGCCGGCGGCACGCTGAGGTACGGAAAGGGGGCGCGCTGTTCTTCCACCCAGGCCGGCACGGGTTGGCCTTCGGTTTCAAGGCAGGCCTTCCGCACCTGCATCTCGGCTTGATCTTTGGCCTGATCTCCGGCCAGTTCCGGGGCAACAACGCCCACCACTTCCACCAGCCGGCGCGGTTGACTCCACAGCTTGCGGAGCGTCGCGTTGATCTCGGCCAACTCCATTTTTTCAAGCGCCGGGCCATACAGGGCCATCTCCTGGGCGGGAGAAAGCAGTACTTGCTGATCGTTCAATCTGCGGACAATATCCTCGGCCAACTGCCGACTGTCGCGGGTCGAGGCGGTTTGCGCCGCCTTTTCCAGCAGAGCCGCGACCTCCCGCTTGCCCCTGGCCAATTCGGTTTCAGTGAAGCCGTCTCGCAAAGCCTGGGCCAGGGTGACGTGCAGGAGCGCAAGCCCCTGCCGCCAGTTGGCGGCTTCGGTGCGGGCCGCCAGGGTGGCGTAGCCAAAACGCCGCAACAGGACGCCGTTCTGCGCCTTGGGCTGGGCCAACGGACTGTTCGGCCGCTGTTCCAACTGTTCCAGCCGATTGCTCAACAGGGCCGCCGCAAGATACTGGCGGAGTTGCTCGATTTCCCAGTCCAGAGTGTCGGGGCCGGGCACGCTGTTGAACACCGTGGTCAGGGCCAGGCCAGTGTAGCCGAGTTCCGGTTCGGGCAGGACCAGAACATCGGTCCCGGTTTCCCGCACCTTGCCCAAATCCGGACACTCGCCGCGCTGTCCCGCGCCCTGCAGGCCAGCAAACGCGGTTTGCAGCATCTTTTCGGCTTCCGTCGGGTTGACGTCGCCGACCACCACCACAATCATGTTCTCCGGCCGGTACCAGGCGTCGTAATAGGAGCGCAGCAGGTGGCTGTCCGCCGCTTTGATCACCTCCTCGGTCCCGATGGGGTCGCGTTCCGCCGCCAGGGTTCCAGCAAAATCAAACTGCATCTGTCGTTTGGACACCCTGGAGGCTGCGGAATCGCGGCTGCGTTTTTCGGCCAGGATGATTCCCCGCTCCCGCTCCACCTCCTGCTCCAGCAGCAAGGCGCCGCGCGCGTAATCGGCCAGCACCTTGAAGCCCTCGGCAACCGCCTTGGGATCGTTGGCGGGCAGGAGCAGATTATAGACGGTTTCGTCAAAACTGGTGTGGGCGTTGGTGTCGCCGCCAAATCCCATGCCCAGGCTCTGAAAATATTCGACCAAGGTTCCGGGGGGATAGTGGGTGGTGCCGTTGAACAGCATGTGCTCAAGGTAGTGGGCCACGCCGCGCTGGGATTCGGTTTCGTGAAGCGAACCGGATTGGACGTTGAGATACAGCGCCACCCGGTTCTTGGGTTCGGCGTTGGCCATCAGCACGTACCGCAGGCCATTGGCCAACTGGCCAAACGACAGGGCCGGATCCGGCTTGAGATCGCTTTGGTCGTGGGGCCAGCCCGAGGTGAGGCAGCCGAGCGGCGCGGCGATGGGGGCCTCGGCGCGCACCAGGGCAGGCGCCGGGGACAGAAGAAGGGACAGCAACAGACTGAAAATGATCCGGGACGATGCCCGGGAAAGGCTCTGCTTCATTGTCGAACCCTGAGGATTGGTGTAAGGAGTTGGGAATAATTCACAAAGTATAGTGCGCGCACGGAGGGGAAACAAGATGAATATTGCGGGAAAAAAGGCGCTGGTGCTCGGGGCCTCGCGCGGCATTGGCCTGGCCGTTGCCAGAACGCTCGCCGATCAAGGCGTGCGGCTGGCCCTGCCCTGGTTTGATTGGCCGGAATCCGCCGCGGCGATGGCGCAGGAATTTGGCGGGGAAACGGGCGACAACCTGATCATCCAGGTCGATCTGCGCAAACCGGACGAAACGGCTGGGCTGATGGCCGCCATTGAAGCGCGCCTCGGCGGACTCGACATCCTGATCAACAACATCGAGCGCGGCGGTATGCCCATCCTGCACGGCGGCTACCACCGAGAGGTCAACCGCGAACAGTGGCAATTGGAAATGGAAACCACCCTGCACGCCAAGTGGATCGTCTTTGAGCAGGCCCTGCCCCTGCTGCGTCGCAGTCCAGAGGCCGCAGTGGTCAATGTTTCATCCATCGCAGGCCTCATCGGCCGATCCGGGCCGGCGGGACTGCTGTTCAACGACGGCTACGCCGCCGCCAACCGAGGAGTTTCCTCGCTGACTGAAACCTGGGCGCGGCTGGGAGCGCCAACCATCCGGGTCAATGAAATTATGTTGGGATTGATCGACCAACGGCATGGGCCGGGCACGCGGGGATGGGGGCTGCTCGCCCAAGCGCAACAACGGGAATTGCTCGACCACACCCTGCTGCGCCGGACAGGAACGCCGGAAGAGGTGGCGCGCGCTGTGCTATTCCTGGTGCGGGACGCCGATTTTATGACCGGGACGGTCCTGAAAATGGACGGTGGATACGTGCTGGGCGGAGAACAGCCTGCGGACATGCCGGAAGGCATGCTGGAAGCAAACGAAACAGGAGGCGAGCGGCGCTCAGTCCTCTAACACCCACTCGGGAAGGTGACGCATGACGTACTCGGTGACCTTTTCCTTGGCGTCAGGGTCTTTCTCCTTGATGCCGGCGTCGCGCATCACTTCCTCGAAGTCAAACCAGCAGAGCTCTTTTTCCTGACGGCTGTAGACAGTCAAGATGCGATGATCAGGATCATCGATGTCTTCCTCTTCCTGAATGGCGGCCACCAATCGAACCGCCTCTTCATAGGGCAAAAAACGGACCTGTTCCTCTTCGCTCATCGGCAACTCCACGGCGCTCACGGGCTTTAACGCGTCACTGCAACATCATAAAAAAAGGGCGAGTGAACCAAGTCAACTCGCCCTTACATCACTAACAAGGCAGGTTCAGGCAGGCTTGACAACAGCGCCCGAGCGGATGCAACGGGTGCATGCGTTGACGTGCACAGTGCCACCGGGGGTGGCCATGCGAACTCTCTGCAAATTGGGCAACCAGCGACGACGGGTCTTGTTATGGGCGTGGCTGACGTTGTTCCCGGTAGCGGGGCCTTTGCCACAAATCTCACAATTACGAGCCATAATGATATCTCCTAAAGAAATTCAATTTTTAATAACCTCCCATTTTACCCGCGCCCCATGAAAAATCAAGTTCTTTTCGTCAAGGGACCACAGGACGCAACGCTTATTCAACTGCACAACACCTTTTCCGCCCCAAGCAACCGTCCAAGTTTACAGAAAAACACCGACAGCGACAACGTCCGGAAAAACCATAACCGCTCTCTGCGCCCAGCCGCGAACCGAAACTCGCCCAAGAGCGCCGCCTGGAAATAATCTTCGTACAACGGTTGGTTTTTGTTATAATCATTCTTACAATCACTGCCGCACCGTCGCCAAGGCGACCGCGCGGCACAGACGGCGGCCGCGACCGCACGCGACAACCTTTACAAGGAAGCAATCCATGGGGCATTCCGTTGCTCTGGCATACGAATTTTTTTCCTGGCGGGCAGTGCTCGACATCCTGCTGATCAGCGCCGGTCTCTTTTTCCTCTATCGAACCCTGCTGCGCCTGGGCACCTGGAAGATCATGGCCGGCATTCTGTTGGCCCTGGTCATGTTCATCCTGGCCAATGCCCTGAACCTCAGAGGCATCGAGTGGATCTACCAGAACCTGAGCCATGTGGCCGTTCTTGGTTTGATCGTCATCTTTCAGCCCGAGCTTCGCAAGGTTTTAGAAAAGGCGGTGTCGGTGCCGCCCCATCGCCCCCGTGATCATGACACCCAACTCCAGTCGATGATCGCCGAGAGCCTGATCAAACTGGCCCAGGAGCGTTGCGGCGCCATTCTCGTGTTTCCCGGCAAGGAACCGATTACCGATAAGATATCCGGCGGCTACCAACTCAACGCCATGCCCAGCGTGCCGTTGATCCTCAGCATTTTCGACCCCAATTCCCCAGGTCACGACGGCGCGGTGATCATTGAGGGCAGCAAACTGACCCAATTCGGCGTCCGCCTGCCCATGTCCCAGTCGACGCGGCTCTCCGAAGAATTCGGCACCCGCCACCACGCCGCCATGGGACTGGTCGAACAGACCGACTCCCTGGCGCTGGTTGTCTCCGAGGAACGGGGCCGGGTCTCGATCTTCACTAACGCGGAGATGCGGCCGGCGCGCAACACCGAGGACATCACCAAAGCCATTGTCGAGCACCAGCAGGAAATGGGCTTTTTCCGCCGCGACAATGCTCCCAAAATCCGCAAACGCACCCTGGTGCAGATCGCGGCCAGCTTTATTATTGCCGTGGTCTTCTGGTCGACCCTGATCGTCTCGCAGCGCGAGGTGGTGGAACGCGTGCTGCCGGTGAACATCGACTACACCTCGCCGGCGGAGGATTTGGTGCTGGTGGGCGACAAGGCCACGGAAATCAAACTCCACCTCACCGGGCCGAAATCCGACATCGACAATTTGGCGCTCAATCCGCCGAGCGTTAAGATCGACCTGTCCAGGATGGCCAAGGGCAGCCAAACGATTATCATAACCAGTGAAAACATGCGCCTGCCCAAGGGCGTCACCCTGCTCGACACCTCGCCGCAGCAGTTGAAACTGACCCTGGCCGCAGTGGTGGAAAAAACCGTGGCCATTACCCCGCAGATCATCGGCAAACTGCCGGGCAATCTCAAAATCAAAAAAATCACCGTCACCCCGGAAACCGTGCAGGTGACCACCCCGGTCAGCAGAGACGAACGGGCCTCGGACGAGGTCCTGACCACCCCGATCTACCTGGAATCCATTTCCACCGACAGCAAACTCTTCTGCAAGGTGATCGCCCGCCCCTCAATCCAACCGGTGGCCAAACGCTGGCCGGACGTGGAAGTGTTCATCGAACTGAAGCAGTAAATCCCCATCCGGCGACGGCGTCACCCGCCGCCGCCGGATACTCCCATCGTTTGCCCCCCGCCTTGGATCACCCTTCCCGCTCCGTTATCTAAACTTTCATTTTTGTCTATTTTCAAACAAAATAATAATAAAAATGTAACATTTTTTCCTTCTCGGAAAATCCAGCAACCGCGTTGCCACGAAAACGTACTGACATTGCACTAAAAATTTAAAATTTAATACCGGTACAAAAAATGGCGCCGCAAGTGCTTAGTGAAAGGCACAAGCGCATGACCTGTTGTTCAAGGATTCCCCCTTGCCTCCGATGCCCGATGGACGCGCGAGCCGCCAGGGATAGGAAATTATGACAAAATTTGGATTCTTATTTTCAAAGGAGAGAACATGAAACGGATATTTTCCACGGCCGCACTGGTCGCCCTGACCGCCGTCGGCGCAGCAACCCAAGCAAACGCAGCCACCGCCGTCGCCGCACTCGACGTCAACAGCGCCTATGTCTGGCGCGGTCTGACCTTCAACGACGGACTAGTCCTCCAGCCGAGCATGGACGTCTCCGCCAACGGATTTGCCTTCAACGTCTGGGGCAATTACGACGTGGACGACTATAACGGCAATGTGGACGACAACGAATTTTCAGAGATTGACCTCACCGCTTCCTACGCCTTTAAACTGGGCGCAGTGGACACCAGCGTCGGCGTGATTCATTACGTCTTCCCAACCACCGACATGACTGCGGAAGGCGCCGACAGCAGCACCACAGAGCTGTTCCTCGGCCTGGGATACGATCTCGGTCATGGCTTCAACATCTCCACCAAAGTGTATTACGACTTCGACCAGGTGGACGATTTCTACATGACCGCAGGGCTCGGCTACAGCTACAGCATCAACGACAAGACCACCTTAGGGTTGAGCGGATTGATCAGCTATGCAGGCGAAGATTTTGCCGAAGCATACGGCGGCGGGACCGACAGCGGTTTCTTCAACTACATGCTGACCGCATCGATCAAATACATGGTCACCGACGCCTTTGGCGTAGGAGCGAACATCAATTACACCGACTCCATGGACGAGGACGCGCTGCCGGATGAAACCGTCGACACCACCGTTTTTGGCGGCCTTAACCTGACCTACACGTTCTAATCCCCCACCAACCTCTCCCCTTCTCCCCGGTCAAGGCGCATCGCCGCGGGGAGAAGGGTTTTCCTTCCACACGCCCCCCTTCCCCTCACCTCGCCTGCAGCATGGCCGCAAGCCTCCCCAACCGGCGCATGCCGTCTTCCATCTGTTCGTTCCAGGGCGCTCCGCAGCTGATGCGGACGCAATGTTTAAACCGTCCGGCGCCGCTGGAAATCGCCCCTGGAATCACGAAAATCTTCTCGGCCTTGGCCAGATGAAACAACTCCACGCCGTCGACGTTGGCCGCCAACTCCACCCATAAAATAAATCCGCCGTGGGGCGCGGTCAGCTTCGTGCCCTCGGGAAAATAGCGGGCAATCGCCTGGGTGGCGCTGCTCACCTGATTTTTGAGCGCAACCCGCAATTTCCTGAGATGACGATCATACTTGCCGGTTTCGAGAAAATCGGCGACCACCATCTGCTGCAGCTTGCTCTGGGCAATGGATGAATTGAACTTCAACCGCAAGATCCGCTCCCGGAAGCGGCCGGGCACAATCCAGCCCACCCGAAAATCCGGAACCAGGGTCTTGGAGAACGAAGAGCAGTAGAGCACCAACCCCTTGGCGTCGAAACTCTTCAACGGCGCCGGCCGCACAGGCCCGAAATGCAGCTCGCCGTAGATGTCGTCTTCAATCAGCGGAATTTCATGGGCCGCCAGCATGTCAACCAGTTCCGCCTTGCGCTGGACCGGCATTTCAAAGCCCAAGGGATTCTGGAAGGAGGGATTCAGCAGACAGGCCGCGACCCGGTTGCGCCGCCACGCCCCGTTAAACAGGGCCTCCTCGAGCAGGTTGAGATCAATGCCGGTGCTCGGATCGGTGGGGATTTCCAAGGCGAGCAGCCCCAACTCCTCGATCAATTGCAGGTAGCAGGTAAAGGTCGGCGATTCGGTGACCACGATGTCGCCCGGCCTGGCCACGGCCCGCAGGCAGAGCTGGATGGCGTCCATGCAGCCGTTGGTCACAATGATGCCCTCCGCGTCGACGTCTGAGCCAAAGCCGATTGAGCGGGCGGCAATCTGGCGTTTCAGCGCCGCTATACCATCGGGCGGCCCGTAATTCAATCCGCCGTCGGCAAAGTACCGACCGGCAACCGTGCGGGCGGAGGCGGCCAACTGACCGACCGGCAGCAATTGGCAGGCTGGCAGCGCAGCGCCAAAGGGCAGCATCTCCGGGTCGTGGATCACCGAAAGAATCGATTCGGCCAAGGAATTGACCGTGACCTTGCGCGGCCGGGTGGCGGACAGCTCTCCCACCTGCGGCGCCGGCAGCAAATTTTGGAGCTGCGGGCGAACAAAATAGCCGGACTTTTCCCTGGGTTCGACCATGCCGCGCGCCTCCAACTCCACATAGGCCTGGGCAACGGTGGTGATGCTTAAGCCGGTGCGGTTGTGCAGATCACGCAAAGAGGGCAAACGTTCGCCCACCTTGTACAGGCCGCTGCTGATTTTCTCTTCCAGCTCGGCGGCCAACTGCTGATAGCGAAAACCAACGGAAACGGTTGCCCCTTGGGTCACCATGCACGCCTCATCTGTTATGGTTTTAAATCAAAACTTCTGCATCTGTTATTTCTTTACCGGATCAGGTAGCGTACTGCAATCGTGAACCACCAACCAAGGCAGCGACCATGCAGAAACCCGACCGATCCGTCTTCGTCCTTTTCCTCTGCTTCCTGTTCCATCCCGAAGATTCCAGCGCGGCGGCAACCTCGCCGGGAAGGCGACGGCAGTTCGCCCGTTTTGATAATCGTCTGGCAGGGACGCTTAAAATCGCCTTCTGGATTGCGGCGGTCATTCTGTTCTGGACCGGAATCCCGGTTATTTGCTGCTCCATCAGGCATTTTTTCTAAGAGGCGCACAATGTACACTCTGGAACCCCTGGGGGAAGCCCACCGACGCGCAGTGGTCGACATCTTCAACATCCATGTCGCCCAAGGCCGGGGAACCTTCTTTGCAGAACCGGTCAGCGAGGCGTTTTTTGATCTGCTGCTGCGCGCGGTTGGCGATCACCCGGCGCAAGCGGCCACGGCAAACGGCCGGCTGGCCGGTTTTTCCCTGCTGCGACCCCACCACGCCCTGCCTGTTTTTCGACGCACAGCGGAGATCAGCACCTTTCTTGCCCCGGAGCACATGGGCAAAGGGTTGGGCGCGCTGTTGCTGGCGGAAATGGAAAACCTGGCCAAGGCGCGACAGATCGACAATCTGCTGGCTGCCATTGCCGCCGACAATGCCATCAGCCTTCGCTTTCACGGCAAGCAGGGATTTCAACCCTGTGGCCGATTTGCCCGAATTGGCGTCAAACAGGGCAACGATCTGGACGTGATTTGGATGCAGAAAATGCTCTGAAGCCGTGAATGAGCGCACGGGAGATCAGCCTGCGGGTTGGGAAGTGTGTTTTTACGACGAACAAAAGAGGTTTTGCTGTGCGCAGCATGCCTCGTTTGCTTGAGCAATGGAATCAGCCCGATCTGTTATGCTTTTTTATCACGGAAACTGTCACTGTTTTGCCGGGGCAGCAAAAATAAAACGCGGCAGGCGGCGAGACAATCGCAGCCAAAGTCAGCGCTCAAGGGGTGGCCAACGCGCTGCGCGGTTCGCCCAGGTTGCCGCCTCGCACAACATCACAACAGTTGCAACAGTTGATAGAGCAGCGGCAGGGTGACAAAGCTCAACAGCACGCCCACCCCAACCATGGCGGCGGCCAGCTGCGGCGACAGGTTGACCATGATGGCCAAGCCCCCGGCCGCCACCATCGGCGGCATGCCGGCCTCCAGGATCGCCACCTGCACCGTCTCGCCCTCAAGCCCCAGCAATCGGCAGGCCAAAAAGGCCGTCAGCGGCGCGGCAACCAGCTTGATTGCCAATCCCACCGACAGTTGCCCCAACACCGCCCGGCTCAGTCGCAGGGTCAGTTGAAAACCAACCGCGATCATCACCACCGGCACCAGAGTCGCGGCCAGGGTTTCCAGCAGCGGCTGCGCCAGGGCCGGAAAAGTGACGCCGTGCAGCAGCAGGGCGCAGAGCAAAGCGAGAAAGGGCGGGAATACGGCGATCTTTTTCACCACGGTGGTGATCGTCGGCTTGGCGGCGCCCGTGCCGTACAGGGCCAGGATCAGGGAACCGTAGGTTGCCAGGGCCAGGAACGAGCCGAATTGATCGTAAAACAGGGCATAGGGGATGGCATGATCGCCGAAAAACGCTCGGACCATGGGAATGCCGAAAAACGAGGCGTTGGCCAGAGGCGCCAGCAGGAGCAAGCAACCGGTGGTGGGCCGATCCCAGACAAACAGGCGCGAGGCGGCAACAACCAGCGCCCAGGAAACCGCCAGCATCCCCCATGGCATCAGGGCCAGGATCAGCAGATCGCTTGAGAAGGCCAACTTCGGGACCCTGAGCAGGATCATGGCCGGCAAGGAAATATGGATGACAAAGGCGTTGAGAACCAGGCCGGTGTCCCGATGAAAGCCCGGCGCCCGACGCAGCCCCATGCCAATGAGCAGATAGGCCAGGGTGGCGACAAAATTTTCCATGGCAACGTCTCCTCGATTCGGTTCAGGCTTCGTTCAGCCCGGCATATTCGGGCAGCGTCATACCGGGGACAAACTCTGTGATCTCATATTCGGCAACGCCATGGCGATGAAAGGGATCCTGCTTAAGGACGGCAAGCAAGGCCTCCCGGCTTTCCGCCCTGGCGAGAATGACGCCTCCGGTTCGCGGAATTTTGCGGCCAGAGGCAACAAAATTCCCGCGCGCGAACTGCTCGCCCAGATACGCCACATGGGCCGGCAGCAGTCGGTCGACCTCGGGCAATGGTTTCAGGTAGGTCAACGAAACAATAAACATCAGCAAACTCCTTATGGGAATGATATGCAGCTGTGCGCAGTTGCATGCAGTTGGCGGTTTTGAGGCGCAAGCTTCGCGGGTCCGCAAAATCTGGCGCCTTTTTATGGCGCCCGTTATCTGACGCCCGTCTTCTGACGCCGGCGCGACGCCTTGCGATTTCTCCGGCACAGGCGAAACGACAACCAGAAACAACCTCAGCCTGAATGCAGATTGCAATGATTCAGTGCTCGGCCTACAAGCCCAGCGGTTCAACCGGGCAAAAACGTTCTCGCAACGCCCCTCGTCCGCATCTTTAAACACTCCCACCAGCCGGCGCGTGGAGGGTCTTCAGCCGGGTCCACTGTACCTGGGCGCTTGTTTTTTTCAACCTTCGGGCAACACACAACGACAGTCCGCCTCCCCTTCTCCCAAGCGGCTCTTCTTCTTTGCCCGGCGCCCCACACGCTTCGTCCAAACGCCGAACATCGTTCCACTCGACCTAATTGCCCGAACAACAGGGTAAACAATCCCTTGCAAAAATTAACAACAATTTGACAATGTTTCCGCGTTGTGCGTCAATGAACCAAGAACAGGATACGTTCTCACCCACCCCCAAACACCAGATCCCCTCTGACTTACAACTCGCAGCAAGGAGACAGTTTACGATGTTAAAAAATTTCAAAATCGGTTCGCGGTTGGGCTTGGCCTTTGGTCTCATCCTGACGCTCATGATGATTGTCGGCGGCTATGCGATCAAGGACATCAAATCCCTGCAGGGAGATATCGACGTGCTGGTCAACGACCGGATGGTCAAGCTCGAGCAGGTCAACACCATTGTCGACAACATCAACCTCCTGGCCCGCGCCCTGCGAAACATCATTATCGACGACAACAAAGACCACCAAGCCGATGAAATGCGGAGGATCGCCGACGCCCGCAAAAAAGTGGGAGAAATCTTGGCGGAGTTGAACCAGACCATCAAAAGCGAAAACGGCATAGCCCTCTTGAACAAGATCAAAGGGGTGCGAGCAGAATACGTTCGATCCACCGAGGCCTACATGGAGTTGGTCAAGGCCGGGCAGAGCGAACAGGCAAAAAAGATGCTGCTCTCTGAGATTCGCCAAGCGCAAAAAAACTATTTGGATGCGCTGGAAGAGTTGATCACCGCCCAGAACAAGGCGGCCAAAGAAGCGGGCGTAGCAGCCGGCGAGGCAGCCTCTGCCGCAACCACCATCATCGCCGTGCTGCTGGGAACAGCCCTGGTGCTGAGCATTGCCCTGGCTATTGTCATTATCCGCTCGATCACCGCCCCGGTGGGCAAGGCCTCGGCCCTGGCCGAACTGATGGCCAAAGGCGATTTCACCACCAAACTTGACATCAATCAGCAGGATGAAATCGGCCTGATGGCCAAGTCGCTCAATTCCATGATCGAGCAGCTGGCCTCGATGATCCGGGAAATCGTCGGCGGGGTCAACCAACTGACAGCCTCATCCGCCGACATGGCCACCGTCTCCCAACAACTCACCTCCGCCGCCCGCGACACCTCCAGCAGGTCCGAAACCGTGGCCGCAGCCACCGAAGAGATGAACGTCAATTTCCAGTCGGTTTCAGCCGCCATGGAGCAATCCACGGCCAACGTCAACATGGTGGCCTCGGCGACCGAGGAGATGACCGCCACGGTCAACGAGATTGCCCAGAATGCAGAAAAGGCGCGCTCCATTTCCGAGGGCGCAGTCAAGCAGTCGCGTCAGACCAGCGAAAAAATGGCGGAACTGGGCGCATCGGCCCGCAAGATCGGCCGGGTAACCGAAACCATCACTGAAATTTCCGAGCAAACCAACCTCCTGGCCCTCAACGCCACCATCGAGGCGGCCAGGGCAGGCGATGCGGGCAAAGGCTTTGCGGTGGTCGCCAACGAGATCAAGGAACTGGCGCGACAGACCGCCGAGGCCACGGTGGACATCAAAAACCAGATCAGCGAGATGCAGCGCACCACCGCCGTCACGGTCGAGGACATTGAGCGCATCTCCGAGGTGATTGTTGAAATCAACAACGTCATCAACGGCATCGCCACCGCCGTGGAAGAACAATCCGCCGCCTCCAGCGAAATCGCGGGCAACATCTCCCAGGCCTCGCAGGGCATTGCCGAGGTCAACGAGAATGTGGCCCAGTCAACGGTGGTTATCGGCGACATCGCCCGCGACATCGCCCTGATCAACCAACAATCGACCCAGGTGGACAACGGCAGCGGCCAAGTCCAAGCCAGCGCCCATGGGCTGTCGGCCCTGGCGACGCAACTGGAAGCCCTGGTGAAACGGTTTAAAATTTAGCGCGGCGTTGATCTGCGCCAACACACAACAAAAGGGGGAACGTGTATGAACTGGTTCGTTAATTTGAAAATCGGGCAAAAGTTGTTGTTGGTTGCGGTGCTGGCCTCGCTGGCCCTGGGCGGCCTGGGCGGCTTCTTCATCAGCCAGATGGGCACGGTGTACGACGCGGCCAATTACGGCAACGTCAACAGCGTGCCCAGCTTGGAGGTGATGTTTCGAGTGGTTGAAGGCAGCAAGGATTTCTACGCCTCTTCTCTGCGCCACATCCTGAACACCGACGCGGCGCGGATGGCGATGCTCGAAGACCTGATCAACAAGGCGCAGGCAAAAACCGAAAAGGCGCTGACCGATTATGAAAAACTGCTCTCTGACGACACCGACCGGCAGATGCTGGCCACCGAGCGCGGCTTGTTCAGCGACCTTGTCCGCGCCGAGCAGGAAATGATTCCTCTGTCCCGGGCCAACAAGACCGAAGAGGCCCGATTCGTGCTGCGGGAAAAAGGCCTCCCGGCGCAGGAGAAATTGAGCAAGTCGCTGGAAGAACACCTGGCCTACAACATGAAATTGGCCGGCGCCGGCGACAAAACTGCCGCAGACCTGTACAGTTCAGCCCGCAGTGAAGGCATTATCGCCATTGTGGTTGTCGCGATTGTGCTGTTTGCCGCCGTCGTCCTGATCAGCCGCTCGATCACCGGGCCGGTGGCCAAGGCCTCGGCCCTGGCCGAACTGATGGCCAAAGGCAATTTCACCGCCAAGCTCGACATCCAGCAGAAGGATGAAATCGGCATGATGGCCAAGTCGCTCAACAGCATGGTCGAGCAACTGGGCGGCATGATCCGGGAGATCGTTGGCGGCGTCGACACGCTCACTTCTTCCTCCACCGATCTGGCGGCGGTTTCCAGACAGTTGTCGTCCGCAGCCAAAGACACCTCGGCACGGGCCGGCACGGTTTCGGTGGCCACCGAGGAAATGAGCACTAACATCCAATCGGTGTCGGCGGCCATGGAGCAATCCTCGGCCAACGTCAACATGGTGGCCTCGTCGACCGAGGAGATGACCGCCACAGTCAACGAGATTGCCCAGAATGCAGAAAAGGCGCGCTCCATTTCCGAAGGCGCGGTCAAGCAATCGCAGCAGGCCACGCAAAAAATGGCCGTGCTGGGCGAGTCGGCGCGCAAGATTGGCCGGGTGACCGAGACCATCACCGAGATTTCCGACCAGACCAACCTGTTGGCCCTCAACGCCACCATCGAGGCGGCGCGGGCCGGAGACGCGGGCAAGGGCTTTGCGGTGGTGGCCAACGAGATCAAAGAACTGGCGCGGCAAACCGCCGAGGCCACGGTGGACATTAAAAATCAGATCGGTGAAATGCAGAGCACCACCGCCACCACGGTGGAGGACATTGAGCGCATTTCAACGGTGATCGCCGAAATCAACAACGTCATCAACGGCATCGCCACCGCCGTGGAAGAGCAGTCCGCCGCCTCCAGCGAGATTGCCAGCAACATCTCCCAGGCGTCGCAGGGCATCGCCGAGGTCAACGAAAACGTCGCCCAAACCACGGTGGTGATTGCCGACATCAGCCGCGACATCGCCGGCATCAACGAGCAATCGACCCAGGTGGAACAGGGCAGCGACCAGGTGCAGGCCAGCGCCCAGGGGCTGTCGCAACTGGCCGTGCAACTGCACGACCTCATCAAACGCTTCAAGGTCTGACCGTTCTCCCGCCTTGGGCGGAGTCCGACGCCGGATTCCGCCCTCCCGCATCCCCTCCTTCCCCCTGTCGCCCGTTCTTTCTTTGCAGTTATCTGGCTGCCCTGCAGTGGCCGACGCCTTCCCGGAGAGGCTTGACCGGATGCACTCCCGCGTGGCCACGCTTGTCGCGTTGAGGACCAAAAAGCAGAAAACACCTTAACCGCAAAGCCGCCGCAGACTGCTGGAACGTCTGCTCCAGGCCCTACATTCGCTCAGGTGCATGGGCGCGCGTCCTGCACCTCAAAAACCACTCAAAGCCGCATTATTTTTTGCATCCACTTGGCAGCGCCGGAGCCATTATTCGCTGAGACAAATGCCAGACACCGTTTCCCTGAAAGGCCTGTCACACAAGCAATTTGCCTCAGGTTGCGCTTGTTTCTGACCTGCCCTCTGTGGTACAAAGAACCAACAATTGAGGCGAAACCCCAGTTGAATGCTTTTCCTTTCCCGGAGCATCACCATGCAAGACACCAGCCCCTCACCGACCAACCCGGAACTGAACCTCCAGTTCGTTTTGGACGCCTCGCCGGTGGCCATGCTGGTGTTCAACCACCGGGAAGAGATCATCCTGACCAATGCGCCCGCACATCGGCTGTTCGACCTTGCCGCCAACACCGGGCGACCACGGAAGTGCGGTGATTGTTTCCGGTGCGCCAACCGTCTCAAGGGGACCCTAGGCTGCGGCCATTCTCCCCTCTGCCCCATTTGTCCTCTCCTTAAGGATCTGCGAACAACCCTTGCCGGCACGGCAACAGAAGGCCTGGAAGGGGAGGCGCAGTTTGAACGCGAACCAGACGGCTCCCCGTTCTGGATCCGTTACAAGATCACCCCCCTGAGCATCTCCGGCAAGCCTGCCGCCCTGCTCGTCCTGGACGACATCACGGCCCTGCGACACTCCGAGCGACAATATGCCGTGCTGTTTCATGAAATGCTCAACGCCTTTGCCCTACACGAGATACTCTGCGATGACCAGGGGCAACCGGTCGACTACCGTTTTCTCGAGGTCAACCCCGCCTTTGCGCGCATGACCGGCCTCGAGGCCGACCAAGTGGTGGGACGCACGGTCCGGAGCGTTATTCCCCATCTCGACGAGCACTGGATACGCACCTATGGCCAGGTGGCCCTGACCGGTCAGCCGGTTCGTTTTGAAAGCTATTCGCCCGAGGTGGGCAAATATTTCTTGATCAACGCCTTCAGTCCGAAACCCGGCCAGTTCGCCACCCTGTTCGAGGACATCAGCGACCTCAGGCTGGCCGAAGCCTCGCTCCAGGAAAACGAGGCCCGCTTGCGTGGCGTCACCAATTCGGCCAAGGACGCCATCGTGATGATGGACCCCGCCGGTCGCATCTCCTTCTGGAACCCTGCCGCCGAAGCCCTGTTCGGGTACTCAGAGGAGGAGGCCATGGGAGCGGATCTCCACCGGCTCCTTGCGCCGCCACGCTTACAGCATGTCTATCAACAAGCGTTCTCCGCCTTTCAACGGACAGGGCAAGGCAAGGCAATCGACGCCATCATTGAGCTTGCCGCCTATCATAAACAGGGCCATGAAATTCCCATCGAGCTGTCGCTTTCCGCCCACCACCAAACGGACGGCTGGCATCCAATCGGTATCCTCCGCAACATCAGCGAACGCAAACAGGCGGAACAACTGGCCCAGCTCAACGAGAAACGGTTGCAGAAACTGGTGGAGATTCTGCAGCACCCGACCGACACCTCCCAGGAGTTCCTGGATTACGCCCTCGAACAGGCCATTCAACTGACCGGCAGCACCATCGGCTATATTTACTATTACGATGAGCAGCGGGAACAATTCAGTCTCAACTCATGGTCCAAAGAGGTCATGCCCGCCTGCACCGTCGTCAATCCGAAAACCTGCTACGCCCTGGCGCGCACAGGCATTTGGGGCGAAGCGGTGCGACAGCGCCGTCCGATTGTGGTCAACGATTTTCAGGCCGCCGACCCTTTGAAACGGGGGTACCCGGAAGGCCACGTTCCCCTGCGCAGATATATGACGGCGCCGATATTCAGCGAAGAACGGATTGTCTGTGTCATCGGCCTGGCAAACAAGGAGACCGAGTACGATCAAACCGATGTGCTGCAGACTTCCCTGCTGATGGAAACCGTATGGAATATTGCCGAGCGCAAACGGGTGGAGGAAGAACAGAGGCGGCTGCAGACGCAGCTCAACCATGCCCAGAAGATGGAGGCCATTGGCGCCTTGGCGGGCGGCATCGCCCATGATTTCAACAACATTCTCAGCGCGGTTCTCGGCTATGCCGAGATGGCCAGAGACGACAGCCCCCGCAATTCAATGGCCGCCAAGGGCATGGAACGAGTCTTGGAAGCGGGTGGCCGGGCCGCGGCCCTGGTCAAACAGATCCTTGCCTTCAGCCGCGAGGGGAAAAGCGAACGCATCCCGGTCGATCCCGGCAGCATCCTCAAGGAAGTGTCCAAACTGCTGCGCCCCAGCCTGCCTTCCACCATCACCATTCAACAAAAAACCGCCGCCACCCGAGCCATTCTCGCCGATCCGACCCAGATGCACCAGATTCTCATGAATCTCTGCACCAACGCCTTCCACGCCATGGAGCAGACCGGCGGAGCCTTGGAAATCGCCATCGAGCAGGTGACCCTGTCGGCAGCCGATCTCAGCCGGCAGCCAAGCATCGCGCCCGGAGATTTTGTGATGCTCTCGGTGTCCGACACCGGTCCGGGCATTGCGCCGGAAATCCGCGACCGGATCTTTGAGCCCTACTTCACCACCAAGGGGGTCGGCCAGGGCACCGGGTTGGGTCTTTCCAATGTCCACGGCATCGTCACGGAATACGGCGGCTTCATTACCTGCGAGAGCGATGCGGGCAACGGCTCGATCTTCCGAGTCTTTATCCCGGCCATCAACGACCTGGCCAGCCTTGAACACCCGCCCGCCGAACCGGTCCCGACCGGCCGGGAGCACATCCTCTTGGTGGACGACGAACAGCTCCTTGCCGAAATGGGCCAGTCCATGCTCGAACGGCTCGGCTACGAGGTGACCGTCCACGCCAGCAGCGCCGACGCCTTGGCCGATTTCCAGAGGTATCCGAACCGGTTCGACGCGCTGATCACCGATCAGACCATGCCAGGCATGACCGGCCTTGCACTTGCCCGGCGGATACTGCACCTCCGTCCCGACCTGCCGATCATCCTCTGCACCGGATACAGCAGGCTTGTCGACGAGGATCAGGTCCGGAGTTGCGGCATCAGAGGATTTGTCATGAAACCATTCTCCATAAAAGAGGTGGCCGCCCTGCTCAGGACAGTGTTGGACACCAGCGACGATGCGGCCTAACCTCGATCAACTGGCCCAGCTCAGCCAACGACTCCAGGAGCAGGAAGCCCAGCTCAGGCAAAAGCGGCAGGATCTGTTGGCCCTCATCAACGCCTCGCCCGAGGCGATCTTCCTGATGCGACCCGACGGCGCCGTCATCCTGGCCAACGAGGCCCTGGCCAGACGGGTGCTCACCCCCGTCGAGCAGCTTCCCGGCCGAGACATTTACAGCTTTCTGCTACCGTTCACCGTAGCTGACGGGCGGGACCATCTGGAAGGTGGAGGCCCAAGGGCGAGCCTCGGCCGGGCAACACCGTCTGCCTCATCCGGGTGCTGCTCCGCCATGACGACGGCAGCTACCCCCTGATGGTCGCCGACAACGGGATCGGCCGGCCGCCGGAGCTGAATTGGACCCAAACCCGAACCCGAACCCAGGGCATTACCCTGGTCCGCATGCCGGGCCAGAATCAATTCGGCGGCCGCTATACCCTGGATGGGCGGGACAGCACGGCCCTGACCCTGCACTTCACCCCTGAAACAAGGAAGCGCCCATGAACCACGCCACGCTGCTGATCGTCGAAGACGACGGCATTCTCGCCGCCAACCTTGAGGACACCGTTCTCCGTCTGGGATACGCGGTCCTTGGCCCGGTGGCCACCGGTGAGGAAGCGATTGCCGCCCTGGACGCCCATCAGGCCGATCTGGCGCTCATGGACATCGAACTGGCCGGTGCGCTCAACGGCCTCCAGACCGCTGAAATCATCACCCGCTCGCGGGATATTCCCATTGTCTTCCTGACCGGCTTTTCCCAGGATCGCCTGTTGGAACAGGCCAAGATTGCCGCGCCCTACGGGTATCTGATCAAACCGGTCCCGGAGCGCGAACTGGCTGCGACCCTAACCATGGCCCTGCATCGGCACGCCCTGGACCGGCAGCTCAAAGAGAGCCGCGAAGCCCTGGCGCAGAGCGAGGCCCGCTATCGCAACCTGTTTGAGCATTCGCCCCTGGGCATCTTCCGCTCCACTCTGGACGGCAAGGTCCTGTCGATGAATCCGGAGATGGCGCGCATGCTCGGCTGCGCCTCCTCGGAGGAGGCCGTGGCCCACTTCACCGATCTGGCCCGCCAGTTCTATGTCGATCCTCATCGCCGCACGCAGTTCACCGAGGCCCTGCTGGCCCGGGGAAACGTCCGGCACTTCGATTGTCAGGCCCGGAAAATAAACGGCGAACCGGTGTGGATTTCCCTCAACGCCCGTTTGGCCCCGGAAGATGAGGCCAGTCCCCACCACGGCGATCTGGTCATCGACGGCTTTGCCCTGGACATCAGCGAACGGAAATTGGCGGAACAGGGCCTGGAGGAGAGCGAGCAGCGCCATCGCACCTATCTGACCGCCACCCCCTACGGGGTGTTTGCCATCGACCTCGAGAAACGGTATGTGCAGGTCAACCCGTCCGCCTGCCGGATCACCGGTTACGCGGAGCATGAGTTGCTGACCATGACCATCTACGACCTCTACTATGCGGAGGATCGGGCCGAAATCGAACGCCACTTCCAGACGGTGCTCGAGCAGGGCCAGTTTCAGGGCGAGCTGCCGTTTCGCACCAAAAACGGGGAACGCCGCTCGATGTCGCTCACCGCGTGCAAGGTGGCCCCGCAACGGGTAGTTGGATTCTGCCACGACATCACTGAACGCTTGCGGGCGGAGGCGGCCCTGCGGGAAAGCGAAACCAATTTCCGCAATTTTTTTGCATCGATGACCGACATGGTCCTGGTCGCCGACCTGGACGGCAAAATTGTGACCGCCAACGAGATGTGTTGCCACACCCTGAGCTACAGCGTCGATGAACTCAAGGGGTTGCCGATTGCCGACCTCCACCCCGCCGATCAACGCCGGGAGGTGGTGATGTGCCTCTCCTCCCTGTTGCGCGGGGACTCCCGTGACTGCCGCCTGCCGCTCCGCGCCAAGAACGGCGACCTGGTGCCTGTGGTTTCACGGGCCTGGTTCGGCTCCTGGGATGGAGCGGACTGCCTCTATGCCACCTGCCGGAATTTGAGCGACGAGCAGGAATTGGAACAGCGCTTTGAACGGTTGTTCCGCCATAATCCCGCCCTCATGGCCCTCAGCACGGCGGACGACCAGCGCTTTGTCGACGTCAACGAAGCTTGGCTGGAGACCACCGGCTATTCCCTGGCAGAGGTCATTGGCCGGACAACGAGTGAACTCAATCTCTTTCCCTGCCCGGAACAGCAGGAACAGGCGGCGGTGCAGTTGCGGCGGCACGGGCGAATCACCAACATCGAGATGCAGATCCGCTGCAAGGACGGTGCCCTGCGCCACGGTCTCTTTTCCGGGGAACAGATCCGCAGCCATGGCCGGTTCTCTTTCCTCACCGTGATGATCGACATCACTAAACGCAAACAGGCCGAGCAGCAACTGCGCACCACCCTGGAGCGGGTGCAGATCATTCTTTCCAGTCTGCACACCGGTATTCTGCTGATCAACAGCGAGAACCGGGTTGAATTCGTCAACCCATCCTTCTGCACCCTGTTTGATCTTGACCAAAGGCCGGAAGATCTCATCGGCCTGTCCGCCTCGGAGTTGATCCACAAAACGGAGGGGATGTTTGCCGATCCCGACAATATGGCAAACCGCATCCGAGAGCTCGTCGCCCAACAGCAGCCGGTACAAAATGAACCCATCGCCATCAAGGGGGCGCGAACCTATCTGCGCGACTTTATTCCCATCACCATCGGGCAGGCGGAACATGGCCGTCTCTGGCACCACTCTGACATCAGCGAGCGCAAACGGGCCGAGGACGCCCTGGAGAAACGGATGATCGCCCTGGTTCAGCCCCTGGACAGCATCGATGATCTGGCCTTTGACGACTTGTTTAACCTGGAACAACTCCAGCGCATCCAGGATGCATTTGCCTCTGCCGCCGGCGTGGCTTCGATCATCACCCATCCCGACGGTCGGCCCATCACCAGGCCCAGCAATTTCAGCCGCCTCTGCTCCGACATTATCCGCAAGACAGACATTGGCCTGCGCAACTGCCGCCGCTCCGATAGCCTGATCGGGCAGGCCTGCATCAACGGCCCAACCGTGCAGCCCTGCCTGAGTTGCGGCCTGTGGGACGCGGGCGCCGGCATTACCGTCGGCGGCCGACACATTGCCAGCTGGCTGATTGGCCAGGTCCGCGACCAAACCCAGACCGAGGAGCGGATGCGGGCCTATGCCCGGGAGATAGGCGCCGACGAGGAGCAGTTTATCGAGGCTTTTCGCGAGGTCCCGACCATGTCGCGCGACCAGTTCGAGAAGGTCGGCCAGGCCCTTTTCACGCTTGCCAATCATCTGTCGGCCTCGGCCTACCAAAATGTGCAACAGGCACGATTCATCACCGAGCGCAAGAGGGCCGAGGCGTTGCTGCGGGAAAGCGAGGCCCGCTATCGAGAACTGGTGGAAAACGCCAACAGCATCATCCTGCGCATGGACAATGAGGGCAGATTGCTCTTTTTCAACGAATACGCCCAACGCTTTTTTGGCTACCAGGCCGACGAGGTGATCGGCAAAAGCGTGATCGGCTCCATCGTGCCCGAGACCGAGTTCACCGGCAGGGATCTACGGGGCATGATCGCTGACCTTGGCCACCGGCCCGCCCGTTATGCGACCAATGAAAACGAAAACATGCGTCGGGACGGCAGCCGCGTCTGGGTCTCGTGGACCAACAGACCACTGTACAATGCCCAGGGCGAAGTCAGCGAAATCCTCTGCGTGGGCAACGACATCACCGACCGTAAACGCGCCGAGGCGGAGACGCGGCAGTTGCAGGCCCAGCTCGTTCAGGCCCAGAAACTGGAGGCCATCGGCACCCTGGCCGGCGGCATCGCGCATGATTTCAACAACATCCTCGCCGCGGTCATCGGCTATGCCGACATGGCCAAGGAGAGCGTGCCCCCTGAAAGCCGCGTGGTTAAGGACCTGGAACAGATCCTCAAGGCAGGCCATCGGGCCAAAGACCTGGTGCAGCATATACTTGCCTTCAGCCGTCAGGCAGCGACCGAGCCGGTCACTCTCTATCCGGCGCTCATCGTCGGCGAGGTAATCAAGATGCTTCGCCCCTCGCTGCCGTCCACCATTGCCATCGAGCAGCAGATCGACAGCAAAGCCGGGCCGGTGCACATCGACCCCACCCAGTTGCACCAGATTCTGATGAACTTGTGCACCAATGCCTATCACGCCATGGAGGAGACCGGCGGCCAACTAACCCTTGGCCTCGCCACCCGCCAACTCGATGCCGAGGAGGCCAGCCTCCAGCCGCAGGCGCAGGCAGGCGCCTATGTCCAGCTCACGGTCGCCGACACCGGCTGCGGCATCGCCCCGGACGTCCGGGAACGGATCTTCGATCCCTTCTTCACCACCAAGGAAACCGGCAGGGGCACCGGCATGGGTCTTTCCATCCTCCACGGCATCGTCGCCGGCAATGGCGGCTTCATTACCCTGGACAGCGCGCCGGGCCAGGGATCGGTGTTCCGCGTCCACCTGCCCGTGGCGGCCCCGGCGCCTGTGGCGGAAGGCGCCCAGAGCGAACCGACGCCGGTCGGCAGCGAACATATCCTGTTCGTTGACGACGAGGAGATCCTGACCACCATGACCCAAACCATCCTCGAACGGCTGGGCTACAGGGTGACGGTGCGCACCAGCAGCCTCGAGGCCCTGACCACCTTTCACAATCAACCCGGACAATTCGACCTGGTGATCACCGATCAGACCATGCCGGGCATGACCGGACTGGACCTGGCCCGCCGGATGATCCAGATACGGCCCGACATCCCGATCATTCTCTGCACCGGTTACAGCACCCTCATCTCGGAAGAGAAGGCCAAGGCCCACGGCATTCGGGGCTTTGCCCTCAAACCGATCACCAAGAACGACCTGGCGGTGCTGATTCGCACAGTGCTCAAGACGCCCTGAGGAAGGCCGCCGACATTCTTCTTGCCGGATCGGGCTTTTTTCCCTACGATTTTGCCCGGCTCCTGCTTCAAGGAAAAACTGCAAACAATCTGAAGGCGCCACGCCCCGAACGGCCCTCTGCCCGGGGTGAGGCCGGACTGAACGAGGCCGTTGCCTCTCCTCCTCATGATGAAAGAGCGTTGTCGATATGCCTGCTAAACGAAGGAAAGCATCTGCAGCCCCACCCACCCATTTTGTCGGCATTGGCGCTTCCGCCGGAGGGCTGGAGGCAATCGAGACCTTTTTCAAAAACATGCCGTCCAAGAACAACCTGGCCTTTGTGGTGGTGCAGCATCTTTCCCCCGATTACAAAAGTCTGATGGTCGAGCTGCTCACCAAAAAAACCGAAATGCCGGTGCATCGCGCCGAGGAAGGCATGGAGGTGCTGGCCGGCAATGTCTATCTCATTCCGCCGAAAAAGAACCTGACCATCTTCAACGGCAAACTGCTGCTTAACGACAAAGAAATCAACCAGGGCATCAGTCTGCCGATTGACATTTTCCTGCGCTCGCTCGCCGAGGATCAGGCGGAACGGACCATCGCCATCATTCTTTCCGGCACCGGCAGCGATGGTACCCGGGGGGTTCGCGCCATCAAGGAATTTGGCGGCATGGTGATGGTGCAGACCGAGGAGAGCGCCAAATTCGACGGCATGCCGCGCTCCGCGATCTCCACCGGCGTGGCCGATTTCATTCTTCCACCCGAGGAAATGCCGGCTCAGTTGCTGGCCTATGTCGCGCACCCGTACGTTTCCGGCGAAAAGCATGCAGACCCGCTGCTCAAGGATGCCGACGGCCTGACCCGCCTTTTTGCCGAATTGCGCGATAAAACCAAGGTGGATTTCACCTATTACAAACCCAGCACCATCACCCGAAGGATTGAACGGCGCATGTCGGTCAATCAGATCGGGGATTTTGAGGAGTATGTTCGCTACCTAAAAAATTATCCGGGCGAAGTGATGTCCCTCTATCGGGATCTGCTGATCGGGGTCACCAATTTCTTCCGTGATCCCGAGGCAATGGCCGAACTGGAGGAACGATGGCTGCCTGAGCTGTTCCTGCGGGTGAAAAACCGGGAGATACGCTTCTGGGTGGCGGGCTGTTCCACCGGAGAAGAGGCCTATACCATTGCGATCCTCGCCAAAGAGGTCATGGAAAAATTGGGGATCAGTCGCGATGTGAAGATATTTGCCACCGATATTGATCGGGACGCGATTATCACCGCCGGCGCCGGCATGTATCCTGAGAGCATCATCGGCGATTTATCCCCTAAAGTGGCCGCAAAATATTTTTACCACAAGGCGGACAAGTTGCAGGTGACCCGGCATCTCCGGGAAATGGTGGTTTTTGCCCAGCACAACCTGATCAAGGACCCGCCGTTCACCAATATCGACCTGGTGACCTGCCGCAATTTATTAATTTACCTGCAGCCGGTGCTACAACGCAAGGCCTTTGAAATGTTCAATTTTTCTCTTAATCCCCAGGGCGTGCTCTTCCTCGGGACCAGTGAAACCATCGGCGACATGACCGATTGCTTCGAACCGCTCCATCAGAAACACAAGATCTACCAATCCAAAGGGAAATCGCAGCAGCTCCATCGGGACGTGGCGATGACGGCAAGGGACGGAAGTTACCCGGCGCCCTACACCTACGGGGGACGGGATCGTCGACGGGGCGATACGGAAGGCAACAGAATTATAAAAAATTACCTGGAAGTTGCCTCGCGCCATTATCTGCCGCTTTCGGTTATCGTCAACGAACGGATGGAGGTCATCCATTTCATCGGCAACACCGAGGGCTATTTTTCCTTGCCTTCTGGACCGACGGATTTCACGATCACCAAGCTAGCGCCCAAGGATCTGGCCATCCCTCTGGCCACCGGCATCCAGAAGGTGTTTCGCACTGGGGAGGAAATCGTCTACACCAACGCCCGGCTGCAACGCAAGAACGAAGAGGTCACCATCCGCATCCGCATCCTGCCCTTTCCTGAAGTCAGAGGGCAGGATCCTTTGGCAACTATCTTTTTGGAAGAGATTAAACGGTCGACGAGCGATCAGGCGCCGACGGCTGCCTATGACCTCGGCGAGGAGGCCCAGCAGCGGATCAAAGATCTCGAGCAGGAACTGCAATTCGCCCGGGAAAACCTCCAGGCGACCATAGAAGAGCTGGAAACCTCCAACGAAGAACTTCAGGCGACCAACGAGGAGCTGCTCGCCAGCAACGAGGAACTGCAAAGCACCAATGAAGAATTGCAGAGCACCAACGAGGAACTCTACACGGTCAATGCGGAGCACCAGAACAAAATCATCGAACTGACCGAGTTGAACAACGATGTGGACAACCTCCTTACCAGTTCCCAAATCGGCACCCTGATGCTCGACGAGGATCTGGAAATCAGGAAATTCTCAGCTGAAATCGCCAATGTATTTCATATCATGGAAAAGGATATCGGCCGTCCCCTCACCCATATTGCCCACCGGTTGGTCGACTTTGATCCGTTTGCGGCCGTGCGGACCGTGCAAGCAACCAATCGGCCGGTTGAGCAAGAGGTCGGCGCCGCTAACAACCAGTGGTACCTGATTCGTATTCTGCCCTATGCCATTGCCCCCAAGATCTACTCGGGTGTGGTGCTGACCCTGGTCGACATCACGGAAACCAGAACCACCCAACGTCATCTGGCCGACAGCCAGCAGACCACCCTGGATATCAGTCAATTCATACCGTCAGGACTCTTCATCTACGCTGAAAACAGCAGGGGCGAATTGGTGCTTGAGAGCACCAATCCTGAAGCGGAAAGGATAACGGGTATTCGTGCAGCGGAATGGGCGGGAAAAACTTTTGATGAGATTTGGCACGAAGCTGGACGACTTGGCCTTTCAAGCCAGTTTTCAGAAGTTATGAAAACAGGAAAAACCTGCTACCTGGAGGCGTTCCATTACCAGTCCGAGCATTTCTCGGGGGTTTTCAGGATCCGTGCTTTTCTGCTTGCCGACAAGCGCCTGGCCGTGAGTTTCGAAGATGTCACCGAACGGGTCAAGGCACAGAAAGCCCTGTTGGAATCACAGCAATTCACCCTGGCAGTGATGAACTCGCTGGCTTCCCACGTCTGCGTAATCAATGAAGAGGGCACGATTATCTCCGTCAATGAAGCTTGGCGCATGTTCGCTGCGGCTCATCCGCCCATTCGCGGCAATAGTAATGAAGGCGCTAATTATTTGACGATCTGCGACCAGGCAGAGGGTGCGGATGCCGAAACGGCACAAGCGTTTGCCGCCGGTATTCGCGACGTTTTGCAAGGCCGGATTGATCAGTTCAGCCTGGAGTACCCTTGCCACTCCGATGAAGAACAACGATGGTTTATCGGCCGGGTGTTACGTTTAAAGGGATATGGCAATATCCATGCGGTGGTAGTCCACGAAAACATCACCGAACGCGAAAGGATGCGCCAGGAGCGCGAGAACAGGGATCGCGAATACCGCAATCTTTTCGAAACCATGGCACAAGGGGTGATCTATCAGGATCGTGCAGGCCGGATTATTTCCGCGAATCCTGCTGCTGAGCGCATTTTAGGGTTGACCGGCGATCAGCTAAAGAATGTAACTTCAATGGATCCCCGCTGGCGGGCGGTTGACGAAAAGGGGGAATTGCTGCCCGGTGAACAGCATCCCGCAATGGTGGCTCTACAAACCGGCGAACCGGTTTTCGGGTTTATCATGGGGGTGCATAGTCCGAAATTTGAAACTCCCCGCTGGATACTGGTTAACGCCACGCCCCAGTTTCACCCGGGAGAGGCCGATCCCTATCAGGTTTACACCACGTTTGAGGATATCACCGAGCGTTGCCGTTTATTCAGCGTCCCTGCCGGCCCTGGTTGCATTTAGAAGAGGTCCGTTGCCGGAAGCGCGACAGCAAAAGGACGATTGGCTGACGGTTGTTTTTTCAGCCGCTGATATAACGGCCAGGTGTCCCCGGAGCCCCCCGCTCGGGGGTCATTCATTTGCACGACCCAGAAAAAAAATAAGTATTTTCAGTCTATTAAACAACTACCATGACTAAGCATAAGAAAAAACACCTCGAGGATCTGCGCAGGCGGGCCGACGCTCTGCTGTCGTTGACGCCGAATTCTTCCGGCATGGCGCCGACGGATGATGTCAATCAAATCGTCCATGAACTGCAGGTGCAACAAATTGAGCTGGAACTGCAGAACGAGGAATTACGCAGCACCCAGAGCGCCTTGGAAGAAAGCCGCGCCAAGTATATGCAACTCTATCACCACGCGCCCGTGGGGTATGTCGTGCTTGATTATTCCGGAATCATCATCCAGGTCAATGCAACCTTTGCGATGATGGTCAACCGTGATCGTCCGCAAATCTTAGGCAAGCCATTTCACGAGTTTCTCCTCAGCGAGGATCGGTCAATTTTCCTGGCTCGCGCCAAAGCTTTTTTCAAGAATCCGGTCGACAAGTATCTTGAGCTCCGGATCGGCAACGCGACAACTTCGACGCGTTATGTCAGCCTGAGGGGCACCCCTGGTCACCGCCCCGAGAATGGTCAGGCGCCGCCCCCTGAGGAACTGCTGCTGACGGTCACCGACATCTCCGACCGGAAAAGAGCTGAAGAAGCTTTGCGGGCATCGGAACAGTTCGCTCGCTCGACCGTGGATGCCCTGGCCGCCCATATCGCCATCCTGGATGCGACCGGTCACATTGTTGCCGTCAATCGTGCCTGGAGGGATTTTGGCCGCGCCAATCATGCCGACCCTGCAGCGGTCAGCGAAGGCGTCAACTACCTTGCCGTTTGCCGAGCGGCGCAAGGCCACGAAGCCAAAACTGCCGGAGTTTTTGCCGCCGGGATTTTTGCTGTTCTCAAAGGGGAGCGAGATACTTTTTCCCATGAGTATGCGTGTCACGGGCCGATGGCAAACAGGTGGTTCATTGGCCGGGTCAGCCGCTTTTCCGATGGAGAAGTGGTGCGGATAGTGGTTGCCCATGAGAACATTACCGAGCGCAGGCAGCTCGAAAACAAAAATTTGCTGCTGCAGCGACAGGTCAGCCAATTGGAGAAAGAGGAAAGCCTGGGCCGCATGGCTGGGTCCATTGCCCATCATTTCAACAATCTTTTGACTGCGGTCATAGGAAATATTGAAATGGCTTTGGAGGATGTGCCTCGGGGGCAGGGGCTGGGCAGGATGCTGACGGCAGCTTTGAGCGGGGCAAAAAGAGCTGCGGAGATAAGCGGCAAAATGTTGACCTATCTTGGGGTTAATTCAACAAAAAAAGAACAGCTCGATCTCAGTGTAATCTGCCGCCAGAGTCTTCCTCTGCTGCAGATGATGACGCCGAGTGGGGGAACGATGTACGCCGATTTCCCCTCCTGCGGCCCGGTGGTCTTCGCCGACCTCAGCCAGATACAAGTGCTGCTCACCAATCTGGTGCACAATGGGTGGGAAGCCTGCGAGGGAAAAGACGGCGCCCTTCATCTGGCAATAAAAACGGTCGACGCAGCAGACATTTCCGGTCAGCACCGCTTTCCCTTTGGATGGCAACCGCAAACCGAAAGATACGGTTGTCTGCTCGTCCAAGACAACGGCTGCGGGATAAAAAACGAGGATTTGAGCAAAATTTTCGAGCCGTTTTTTTCCAGCAAATTTACCGGTCGAGGCATGGGTCTAGCCCTGGTCCTCGGTATTCTCAAGGCGCATAACAGTTGTGTAACCGTGGAAAGCAGGCCTGGGGGCGGGACAACCTTTCAGGCGTATTTTCCTGTCCAAGGCTGACCTGTTGCAGGTGAACGGAACCAGCGGATCATCCAGGAACCGCAGGCCGTGGGCTGCAAATTTCTCCAACCGCTCCAGATCGTTTTTTAGTGCAGATGCTGGTTGAGCGCGTCCCTGATTTTGGAGGCCAGATCCTTTTTGGAGAAGGGTTTTTCGAGAAATTGCACGCCGGTGTCCAGCACCCCATGGTGGGCGATGACATTGGCGGTGTAGCCCGACATGAACAGCGGGGTGATGTTGGGATGCAGGGCCACTATTTGCCGGGCCAGGTCGCGGCCGTTCATCCCCGGCATGACCACATCGGTCAACAGCAAACTGATGACGCCGTCGAACGATTCCGCCAGGGTCAGGGCCTCCCCGGGAGTGCTTGCCGGCAGAACATGATAGCCCAGGCGCTCGAGCATGGTTGTGGTCATTTCCAGAATAGCCGCTTCGTCTTCGACCAGGAGGATGGTTTCATCGCCGCGTTTTACCGGTTGCGCCGCGCCATTCTCGGCCACGAATGCGTTCGTGGCCCGGTGCCGCGGCAGGTAGATCCTAAAAGTCGTCCCCTGAGCGGGTTCGCTGTAGACATTGATGAAACCATTGTTCTGCTTGACGATGCCATACACCGTGGCCAGCCCGAGGCCGGTTCCTTTTCCCGTTTCCTTGGTGGTAAAGAAGGGCTCGAAAATGTGGCTCAGCGTTTCCATGCCCATGCCGCACCCATTGTCACTCAGGGCCAGCTGGACATAGTCGCCAGGGATATAGCCTTGGTGAGCGGCACAGTACCGGGCGTCGAAGGTGGTGTTTGCCGTTTCAATGGTGATTTTGCCGACCCCGGCGATGGCGTCCCGTGCATTGACGCAGAGATTGGCTAGAATTTGATCGAGCTGGGAGGGATCCATTTTGACCTCCCACAGGTTCGCTTTCGGCAGCCAGACAAGATCGATATCTTCGCCGATGAGCCGCTGCACCATGTTGAGCATGCTCGAGACGACCTCGTTGAAATCAAGGACCTTGGGGGCGATGGTCTGTTTGCGGGCAAAGGCAAGCAATTGCCGGGTAAGGTTGGCGGATCGGACAGCGGCCTTGTAGATATGCTCCAGATCGGCATAGAGCGGCAGTGAGGGGTCCACGCTCTCCTGCGCCATTTCCGTGCGGCCGAGGATGACCCCCAGCATATTGTTGAAATCATGGGCTATCCCGCCGGCAAGGCGACCCACGGATTCCATCTTCTGCGCTTGCAGCAACTGCATCTGCAGCCGCTCCCGTTCCGTCTCGTTCTCTTTCTCGGCGGTAATGTCTCTAAATTCAACGACTCTGACCTGCTTTCCTTTATAGGGGATGTTTCTCGCTTCAAGCCGCAGGGGATACTCCTCGCCGTTTTTCCGTATGCCCAAGGCTTCATAGGCATGTTCATATCCTGCCAGGATATTGCCCTTGACCAAGTCGCGGGTTCTGGGGGCGATCAGCAACAGCCCATCCATGCCGATGAGTTCGGCGACGGAAAAGCCGGTGATCTCGGCAAGCCCCTGGTTGCTTTCTAGAATCCGGCCCTGATCATGGATGGTAATGCCCCCGAAGGAGGCATTGTGCAAGGCCTTAAAACGTGCCTCGCTCTCTTTGAGGTTTTCTTCGGACCTCTTCTGCTCGGTTATGTCCCGAAGAAAAACAACGCACAACCCGTCTAATGCGGGGCTGCACTGGGCTCTGATCTCAACGTCGAGGAGGATTCCGTCCTTGCGGCGATGCCGGGTGAAAAAACGGTCTTCCTGCTTGGACATCAAATGGCGCATGCGGCTAGCCGTTTCATTCGCGGTTTCCTTTGCCTCCAGATCGCTGATGTGCATGGAGAGCAGTTCCTGTTCCGTATAGCCGCTCATCCGGCAGTAGGTTTCATTCGTTTCAAGAATGCGGCCATGCTCGTTCACGACCCAGAAGCCGTCCATGGCTGTCATGATGATCGCTCGGTGGCGCTCCTCGCTCTCACGTAATGCCGCCATCGCCCGTTTGCGCTCGGTCAGATCGACACCCAGGCAGGTCGCGTCGACGATATTGCCGAGGATGTCCTTGCTGAGCACATTGGACCAGGCCACATTGCGCAGCTCGCCGCCCCTGGTGACGATCTCGTTTTCGTAATTTGAAAAATCAAGGATATCCTTCTGCTGCATGACGGCAAGGAAGACGGCCCGCATCTGCTCCCTTAGATGAGCAGGTATGAACAGATCAAACCAGTCTCGGCCAAGGACCTCGTGTTCCTCCCATCCGACCAATTGCAGAAAATGGGTGTTGGCAAAGAGTATTCGTCCCCCCGGATCGAGACTGATGCCGATGAGCGGGACGGAAACAATAATATTGCGCCATTTTTCCTGGGAACGGATCAGTGCCGCTTCTGCCTGTTTCTGCCGGGTAATGTCTTGGAATATGCAATAGGTCTGCTGGAAATTCCCCTGGGGGTCTTTCCCTATTCTGCCGTTGAAGGACACATACACGAAACTGCTGTCTTTTTTCCGCATCTCGAATTCCACCCCAAGGATTTCGCCCACCGCCTTGAATCGGGGGAAATTTTCCTTGAAATGGTCCTGCCAGTCGGGATGGAGAAAATCGCCGAAGTTGTGGCCGACAACCTCCTCCTGGCGGTATCCCAGGGCATCAAGCCAGGCCTGATTGACCGAGACAAAACAGCCGTTTTCGTCAAGAGACTGGTAGCTGAGCGGCGCCCGTTCGTACAGCTGCCGCAGCGAGATGTTTTCGGCGGTGAGGTGGGCATTGTGCGCCTCCAGAGCGGCCAGCTTTTTTTCCAGGCACTTCATGTGGTCAACAGTGGGTGGGATGTGCTGGTTCATTCTCCCCTCGGAGTTTTCTGTGGAATTCATCGGGATGCCAATTGCACATGGTCACGCAACCGATGCGCCTTTCTCCATCGGCTGCAAGTATTTCTGCTCTCCAACGAATCCGGCGAGCAAGGCAATGGCCACATCGGATCTGCCGGGGATGATCGCGGCGGTCTCCATGCCGTTCAATGCGCCGTAGCCGAGGTCGGCGATGACGACCGAGAGGTTGGCGGCCAGCATGCCGCCGTCCTCGACAATCAACAGATTAGTGGTCATCGCTTGCCTCGCTGTTCGCTGAAGGTCAGGGTGAAGCAGAGTCCGTTGTTTTGGTCAATGGTGTACCTGCCGCCTAACTGGTGTTGGCCAAGCATGCGGACGAGCACCATGCCCAGGGTTGTGGCGCAGCTCCAGTCAAAACCAGCCGGCAACCCGACGCCGTTGTCGGCGACGCTGAGCGTGCAAACGCCTTTCTCCTGGCTCAAGTGCACCTGGATGCGGCTGGTGTCCTTGCCGGGGGCGGGCTGCCCGCACGGGAAGGCATATTTGAGGGCATTGGTCATCAGCTCGTTGACGATCATGCCGCAGGGCACGGCAAAGTCCAACGGCAGTTCCACGCCCTGAGCTTCGGTCTGGCACTGGATGCGGGGCGAGCCGTAGGAGGTGCGCAGGTGGGAGATCAGCGCCTGGAGGTACTGCTGGAAATCGATCCGGGCCAGGTTGTCGGCACGGTAGAGTTTTTCGTGGATCAGGCTCATGCTGCGGATCCGCCCAGCCAGTTCGGTCAGGATATCCTGGCCCTGGGGATCTTCGAGCATCCGGCGCTGCATGTCCAGCAGGCCGATGACCGCAGCCAGATTGTTTTTCACCCGATGATGGACCTCGCGCAGCAGCACCTCCTTTTCCGCCAGGGCGGCACGGAGATGTTCTTCGCTCTGTTTCAGAGCGGAGACGTCGGTATGGGAGACCAGCACCTGGCCCTCGCCCCCTGCAAGCGGTAGAACCCGGAGGCTGAACCAGCGGTTTTCTTCCGGAGAGTGGCAGGGGTATTCGATTTCAAAGGATTCCCTTTCGCCGCGCTGCACCTGGCGTATACCGGCAAAGGCCTGTTCGGCGCCCGAGATATCGCCATGCTGGGCCGTCCAGGCACAGAAATAGCTAGTGCCAGGACCAATTTTTTCAGCGGGAGTGCCGTTGTTTTCCTGGGCAAAACGGTACCAGGAGGTGTTGACGTCGACAATCATGCCCTGCGGATCAAGGATGGCGATATGGGCGGCGGTGGAGTCGAGAATGCGCCGGTTGAATGCCGCCTGCTCCTGGAGGTGGATTTCGGCCTGCTTGCGCTCAGTGATGTCCAGGGCGGTAAAAGTAACCCCCTGGGAAAGATCGGCGAAGTCAATGGGGGTCGAACTGAGGAGCACATCAATGATGCGGCCATCCTTGCGCTGCCAGCGGGTTTCCACGGTACCGGCGCCATCGTGGCTGATCTGGCGGTATTGTTCTTCGCCCACCCAGCGGTACTCGGCTTCAGTGGGGTAGAGCATGCGCGCATTCTGGCCAAGCAGTTCCCCTTCGCTGTAGCCGGTGATCGTGCACATCTGCATGTTCACATCACTGACTATGCGGTCGATGACCACGCCGATGCCGACCGGAGAGGCGCGAAAGATGCTCTGCAGGTACGCCTGTCGCTCCCGCAGCGTGCTCTCCATCTGTCTGCGTTCGGTCAGGTCGATGTCCACGCAGTATAATTGCGGTCTGCCCTCCGTGCCATCCAGGAGGAGGTGGCTCGAATAGACCGTCACCCGCGAGCCGTCGCGGCACTGCAGGGAGAGTTCCGCGGGGGGGAGAGGTGTTCTACTCTCAGCCATGTCGCGCATTGCCTGCTGGACCTCGTCCCGCATTTCCAGCGGGATGATCAGATCCAGCAGATTGCGGCCGATGGCTTCTTGTGCGGTGAAACCATAGATATGCTCGGAGGCCTGGTTCCAGTAGAGCACCGTGCCATCGGTGTCGTAGCCTTGAATCGCCACTGCAGGCAGGCTCTCCAGGAGCAGGCGGAATCGTGCTTCGCTCGCCCGCAGCGCCTCCTCGGCCCGCTTGCGCTGAACAATATCCCAGGCCAGGTCGCCCAGGGTGGTGATCAGTTCGATATCTTCCGGGGTATAGTCCTGCTCCTTGTTGCCCACGCCGAACACCCCGACAATATTCTCGCCCCGGAAGATCGGAACCAGCAGTTCGCGCACCAGCGGCGCGTGCCCGGCGGGAAAGCCCTTGCGGTGGGGCAGAGCCGCGTAGTCGTTATGGATGACCGGTCGCCGCTGCCGGATGCAGTCGATCCACACCCCCGCCTGGTCGACGCTGTAATGCAGTCCCTGGCCTTCGGCCTGGCAGACTCGTTCCAGGGTGCTGGTCGACCAGGTCTGCAGGGACACGGTCTGGTGATCGTCGTCCAGGAAATGGAAGAAGCCGATCCGGCTGTCGCTGAGCATCTCGGCTTCGTCGATAATCAGCTGGAGCAGGTCGTCCATGCCTCCGGTGGTCGCGGCCTCGCTGATCCGCAGCCGCGCGCGCACCAGGTGCTCCCTCTTCTTCAGTGCAGTGATATCCGTCCCCATCACCAGGATGGCCGGGCCTTCCGGCAGTTGGATGGGCATGGACAGCGTTTCCGTCATCACCCGTCTGCCGTCGGGGCGGATCAGCATCAGTTCCATCGGCGGATTGACCTGGCCGGATGTGACGGCCAGGTCAATCCGGGATCTCATAGCCTCGTGATAGCGGGGATCAATCGTCTGCTCGATCGAGATGGCGGCGAGGTCGGCGTCGGGCTGCCAGCCGAGCATCCGGCGGGCAGAAGGGTTGACATAGTGGAAGCGGCCGTTGCGGATGAGCGTCACTGCCAACGGGCAGGCTTCGATAATGGCCTGGAAACGCTCTTCGCTGGCGCACAGGGCCTCAGCAGCCTCGATATGATCGGTAATGTCGCGGGCTTGGGCAATGATGCCGGTGAGACGATTGTGGTCATCCCGGGAGGGGTAATAGCTGAGGTCGACATACCTTCGCCCCAGGGTCGGATAGTCGAACCACCTGCGGCAGTTGATCACCTCGCCTTGCAAGCAACGGTCAAACAGCGGCTTGACCACCTCCTGGAAGACCTCCTCGCCGAGATATTCGGCCACGGTCAGCCCAATGAAGTGTTCCCGGTCGCGCCCGGAAAACCGTTCGTAGGCATTGTTGACCACCACATAGCGGTAATCCTGATCGAGATAGGCCATGGCATCGGTGGTCGAAGCGACAATGTTGTGGAAAATATGGAGATGCTGCTCCTGCTCCACCTCTCGGGTGATGTCCATGATGGTGCCGCGCACCAAGGCGACCTGTCCGTCCGCCCAGATGGGTGCGGCCACAGTGCGGACCCACAGTGCGCGCCCGTCAACGGTGAGAAAGCGCAAGCGAAGATCGTAGGGTTCGCCCGATGCGACGCAGCGCTCGAAAGCCGCGACGACCACCGCCCGGTCTTCGGGCGGGTAACAGGCCAGGCTCCGGCGGATGTGGTCGGCTGCGTCGGTCGGCTGGTCGGCTGGCGTAAGGCCGTGGATGCGGTAGGTCTCGTCGGTCCAGGTCATGTGTTGCGCATCCACGTCCCATTCCCAGCCGCCGACCCGGGTAAGCTGCTGGGTGGCGTTGAGCAGGTTCTGGCTGTGGGTAAAAGCCTGTTCCGCAGCAACGCGCTCGGTCACCTCCTTGCAAAAGATGGCGATCCGGTGGACCGCGCCGCCGGCATCGGGTATCGGCCAGAGACTTGATTCAAAGGAGTGGCCATCCCGCTGGTCATGCATCGTCAGGGGCTGGCCGGACGCCGCCACCTGCTGGAGACATGCTTTTCTCCTGGCGGCCACCTCGTCCGGGAAAAAATCGAAAACCGAGCGGCCGACCAGCTCCTCGACTGTGGTCCCCAGGCGGCGGGCAGTGGACTCGTTGGCCATGAGCACCCCGCCCTGCGCGTCCACCAGGTGAATCGATTCGTTGGTGGCGTTGAAAATGGCCTCGAGATCGAGCTGTTGCCGGCGCACGGTCTGTTCCAGCGCCTGCCGTTCGCTGATGTCCCGGACGCTGGCGATGACCCCGTTGAGCGAAGGCTCGGCGAGAAAACTCTGGGCAATGGCCTCGAGACAGATCCATCCCCTGGTTGTGTGGGCATGCCGGAAGTGGAGGGTGACGGTCTTTTCCGGATGGGCGAGCGCCTCATTCCAGGCTGCCCGCACTGCGTCCATGTCGTCGGGATGGATGAAGGTTGCGAACGCTCGCCCTTCCAAGGCGGCCAGCGGAAAGCCGGTGATTTTTTCCATTGCCGGACTGAGGTAGCGCAGGACGCCGTCGGGATTGACAATAACCAAGCTGTCCGAGCTGTTCTGGACGAGAAAACGCAGCCGTTGTTCGCTTGCTCGCAGAGCCTCCTCGGCCTGTTTGCGCTGGCTGATGTCGCTGATCGCCAGGCGGCATTGCGGTGCGGCATCGGCGCCGGTCACCAGGAGGCCCTCCAGCCGCGCCCAGAATATCGTACCCCCTGGCCGCACCATCCGCAGCTCGCCCCTCTGCGGCTCGCCGTTGGCCAGGAGTATTTTTCGCAGCAAATACAGGCTGTCATGGTCGTCGCGGCACAGAAACCGAGCCAGCGGCCGGTTGACCAACTCCCTGCGGACAACCCCCAGCAGGGTTGAGAGGGTAAGGTTGGCCTCGAGGATCACCCCGTCCGCGTTCAGGGTGCAGTATCCCACCGGGGCCATCTCGTAGAGGTCAAAATAGCCTGCTTTCGCTGCTTCAAGTTCTTCCTGGGTCCGACGCAGTTCCTCGTTCTGCAGCTCCAGCTGGATCTGATGCACCCGCAGTTCATGGAGCATTCCCCAGGTTGCGTCGGGCGGCAGCGCGGCAAGGTCGGCCGGGGACGCCGACTCTTGGGCCAGGGCAAGGGCCTCGGCCTTGCAGCGCAAGGCGGCGGCGGTTGCGGATCGATCATCCGGGGAGTTCATACCGGGCCTCCAGCACTGCTGGGCAATGGCGCCGGCAACTGGGATTCCGCCCCATTGAGGACGTCTCGGAGCAAGCCGGCGATGGCTTTTCGGGTGAGCGGCTTCATCGCAAACCCTTTGATGCCCCTGGCCTTAGCCTGGGTTTCGTCGACCAGGCTGCTGTAGCCGGTGCAGAGGATGATCGGCAGGCCGGGGCGGATCTGCAGCATCCGCCCGGCAAGCTCAATGCCGGTCATCCCCGGCATGGTCTGGTCGGTGAGCACCGCGTCAAAGCACTCCGGTTCGCTCTGAAAGGCGGCCAGGGCGGCGAGGCTGCTGGTGTGGGCAGTCACTGCATACCCAAGCCGCTCAAGCATGGCCTGCCCCATTTCCACCAGAATTTTTTCGTCATCGACCAGCAGAATGCGCTCCCTGCCGGTGACTGCCGGTTCGGCAGCGGCGGCATCAAGCGGGGCTTCTCCATCGATAATCGGCAGGAAGACCTGGAACGTCGCGCCCGAGCCGGGTTCGCTCGCGCAGGTGACAAAGCCGCCATGATCGGCGACGATGCCATGGACGATCGAAAGCCCCATGCCGGTCCCTTTTCCGACGTCCTTAGTGGTGAAATAGGGGTCGAACATCCGCTCCTGGATGTCGGGGGGGATGCCCGGGCCGGTATCGGCGACCGAGAGCACCGCAAAATCGCCGGGCAGGAGGTTCGCCCGCGGTCCGATGTCGGCGGTGGTCAAGGTGCGCTCGGCAAGGGTGATCGCCAGGGCGCCGCCGGTCTGTTCCATGGCCTGGAAGGCGTTGGTGCAGAGATTCATCAGCACCTGGTGCATTTGGACCGGGTCGGCCCGCACTGATCGGGTGGCGGTTATCTGCGTGCTGATGGCGATGGTCGAGGGCAGGATCGGCCGAAGCAGATTGACAACCTCCTTGACGGTGCGCGCAGGATTGTGGGCACTGCGTTCGCCTGCGTTCTGGCGGCTGAAGGCGAGGATCTGTTTGACCAGGGATTTGGCCCGGTTGCCGGCTTCCAGCACCTTGTCCAGGTCCCGCGCCACATGCGATCCCTGCGGGCAGTCGTCTCGGGCCATTTCGGCATAGCCGAGCACTGCGCCGAGGATATTGTTGAAATCGTGCGCAATGCCGCCCGCCAGGGTGCCGATGGCCTCCATTTTCTGGGCCTGCTGCAGTTGGGCCTGGAGCCGTTTGTGCTCTTCCTCGACCCGTTTGCGCTCGCTGATATCAGTGAACATGCAAAAAGAGCCGACGAACCGGCCAGCGCTGTCCTGCACAGCGCTAGCCGACACCTGGGTCCAGACCGCGTGCCCGTCTTTGTGCAGCAGCCGGCGTTCATAGCGGCCATTCATGCCGTGCTGCCGCAGTTGGACCTGCTGCACATGATCGTCGATCTCCTCGCGGCAGATAAAATCGCTGATTGCTCTCCCCAGCAGCTCCTCGGGGGTGTAACCGAGCATTGCGGCCAGAGGCGGGTTAACAAAGGTAGTCCGCATCGACGCATCCATCCCCCAGATGCCTTCCAGGGCGGTCTCGACAATGCGCCGATACTGCTCTTCGCTGGCGCGCAACGCTGCCTCCGCCTGTTTGAGCTCGGTGATGTCGAGGCAATGACCGATATAGCCGAGAAAGGCGCCGCTGCTGTCGAACCGGGGCGTGCCGTCGTCCTGCAGCCAGCGGTATTCGCCGTCGGCGTTGCGCAGACGGTAGTTCATGCTGAACTTCTGCCGCTGGTCAAAAGCGGTGACGTAAGTTTGGAGGCAGCGGTCAAAATCCTCCGGATGCACGCCCTCGGTCCAGCCGTTGCCCCATTCTTGCTCCAGAGTGCGGCCGGTAAAGCGGAGCCAGGGCTCATTGAAGTAGGTGCACAGTTTGTCCGGGTTACTGGTCCAAATCAGGGCCTGGCCGGAATTGGCGAGGGTGCGATACTGCTGTTCGCTTTCGGCGAGGGCCCGCTGGCTCTGGCGGAGATCCCGGTCCAGGGCGTGCCGGTGCAGGGCCAAGGCAATGGTGGCGGCCAGCTCCCGTTCCGGCACGGGTTTGATCAGATAGCCGTAGGGGGTGGCAATCTTGGCCTGTTCCAGCAAGGGATCCTGGGAATAGCCGGTGAGGAAGACGACGGGAACATCCGTTGCCCGGCAGATGGCTTCGGCGGCCTCGATGCCGGTCATGCATCCGGCCAGTTCGATGTCCATCAGCACCAGATCAACCTGCTGGCCGGCAACAAAGGCGACGGCCTCTTCGCCGCTGGCCAGGGGACCCGCCACGGCATAGCCCATGCGGGCGACCATTTCCTGGAGACAGGCGGCCAGAATGCCGTCGTCCTCAACGATGAGAATGTGGGGCTTATGCATGGGCGTGGTTCCTGGTGCGTGGGGTAAAGGTGAGGGTGAATCGGGTTCCCTGCCGCTGATCCACCTCGCAGCGGCCGCCCAGCTGATGCTGGCCGAGCATCCGAACCAGGGTCAGTCCCATGGTTTTGGCGGTGCGCCAGTCGAAATCAGCCGGCAGGCCAATGCCATTGTCGGCCACGGATAAGGTGAAGGTGTTGTCGTCGCGGCGCAGGGCAACATGGATGCGCCAATCGCCGTCCTCCGGCTGCGCCCGGTCCTCGGGGAAGGCATATTTGAGGGCGTTGGTCACCAGCTCGTTGATGATCATGCCGCAGGGCACGGCCAGGTCCAGCGGCATGCGCACCCCCTGGGCGGCAATATCGCAGCGGATGCGGGCCGTGCCGAAGGAGGTGCGCAGATGCGAGATCAGGGAGTGGAGATACTCCTCGAAATCGATGCTGGCCAGGCTATCGGAGCGGTAGAGCTTTTCGTGCACCAGGCTCATGGATCTGATCCGGTTGCTCAATTCAGCGAGAACGGTCAAGGCCTGCGGATCGTCCATGGACTGCCGCTGCAGTTCAAAGAGCCCGACAATAGCCGCCAGGTTGTTTTTGACCCGGTGATGCACCTCGCGCAGCAGCACTTCCTTTTCAGCGAGAGAGGCCCGCAGCGCCGCCTCCGCCCGCTTGCGTCCACTGATGTCGCGGACGATATTCATCATCGCCGGCCCACCCTCGTAGACGATAGGGCGGACCAGCACCTCAACCGGAATCTCCCGCTGGTCTTTGGCGATCAGGACCGTTTCAAACCGGGCCTGGCCGGTCGCTGCCAGGGTTGCCAGCCGCTCTGCAATGCATTCCGGGGCAACCGCTTGCTCCACATCCATGGCCGTCATCCCGGCCAGCTCCTGCTTGGAATAGCCCACCATGGCTGCGGCGGCCTCATTGACGTCGAGAAATGGCGCCGGCGTCCCGTCCGGGTTGATCCTGAACAGGGAGATGCCGTCCTGATTGGCCTCGAAGAGGTCGCGATATTTGCGTTCCTGGGCGGCCAGCAGTTCCTCAGCCTGCTTACGCTTTGTAATGTCGCCATAGGTCACGACCACCCCGAAGTGTTCCAGGTGGAGTGGCGCTGCGGTCACATTGATCCAGGTGATGGGCGCATCCGGCCGCACTATGCCCATCTCGGCATTCTCCACCGTGCAGTGTTCTCGTAACGCCCGCACAGCGGGGTATTCCTCCGGCGGCAGGGGTGTGCCATCCGGACGGATAACAGACCAGTGGTCGCTGTCAAGGCTCCGGGCGAGGTGTTCATCCCGGGGCACACCCAATAATTTGGCGGCCGTTTCGTTGGTTTCCACAATGACGCCCAAGCGGTCGGTGAGAGTGAGCCCAAGGGGAAAGATGTTGAAAAGGAGGCGATACTTTTCTTCGCTTTGGTGCAGGGCCGCTTGCGTCCGCCGCTGGCGGAGCACTGCGGCAATCAGCATCCCAGACAGCAGTCCCATGACACCGATGGCGGAAAGTGCGGGAATAAGGACTGTACGATGGCGAATCCAGAAGGACTCCGGGCGGTTGACAATGACGGCATTCGCGGGCAAGAGGCGTTCTGGAATCTGAAAGCGGCGCATCGCCGTATAATCAAGAATGGCTCGCGACCGGCTCGCTTCCACCGGTATGTCGTCTGGATCGGCCCCCGCAAGGATCCGCAGAGCCAGGCCGCCAGCCTGCCAGCCGTGTTCCTGCCCTTCCAGCAGCAAGCCTCCCATGATGCCGAATCCGAGACGGGTTTCATGCATGGCATAGACGGGCGCCGGACTGAGCGATGTGATCAGGCGGGTGCTTTCTTCCCGGGTGAAGGTCCGACCGGCGGCATCGGTGACATAGGTCAGGATGAGTACCAGGCCGTTGTTCGGCATGGCCTTCAATTCCTCGCTTAGAGTCTCGAAAGGAACGTCCGCCGCGTAGGCAATGTCCAGCTTGCCTGCAAACGGGGCCAGGGCTGCTTCGGTTTCCTGCCGCACGGCAAGACCGCTGGCGGTATAATCATGCACAGCCAGCACTTTGGACACCTCGGGGTGCAGCGACAGCGCCAGGGCAAGCGTACCGGCCACATCCTGTCGTTCCATCACGCCGGTGACCTTTGGCCTGCCTGCGGTCATATCCGGCTGGTAGCCATTGATGCCGGCGAAGACGACAGGCGCCCCGGGGAAGAGGCTATGTGCGAAGTGCGTAACCAGGTCAAGGGCAGGGTTGTCCAGAACCATGACGAGGTCGGGCGTCTGGCCGTTATATTTGCGGGCCAGGGTGTCTTGCAAGAAGACAAGATGCGAGGGCGAAGGGAAACGTTTGCTGTCCAGCGACTCGACTCGTGGAACCAGGTTGGGATATTCCGTGCGTAATCGACTAAAAATACCGGCGATCTCGTTGTCCGACCAGTCTTCCCCATGATGATATGAGTTGAGGATGAGAACATTCGGCTGGTCCTGTGCCGCACCAACAGAGCCAGCAAAGATCAGTATTGCCAAGTACAAGGCCATGAGCCAAGAAAACCGCTTCGCGGAGCACAGGCGCCTTATCATGCGGCCTCCATTGCGGCCTGGGGCGACAGATCGAAAATTTGCCCGGCAGACGGATTGGCGGCGATCACTTCTTCCCGGTCGTTGACGATCAGCACTCCCACCGGCAGAGACGCCTAGTATGCATTGGAGCTGCAGGGCCGAAGTGGCGAGGGTGTTGTTGTCCTGCATGGTCTCTCTCTGGTGCGGAGGCATCGAAATCTCCGGGGAATGGAGCGGCTCGGGGCCTTGGAAGGGGATGACCAGCCAAAACCCGCTCATGCGGATCTTGAACTTTTTGTGTACCACGGAGATGGTCACGGCAACAAGGAGAACCTTTTGCAATGTCTTGCACCGCAAGGGTTGTGCGAGGAACTCCGCTGACCGCAGCCTTCGGGAGGAGAGGAAACGAAGGACGAAGACATCCCATGGGGAGGACCAAGGTGTGCCCGTCACAAGCCTGAGGCGTATGCGGTGTCGTCAGTCGAGGCAACTGTTTCTAGGGAGCCCACTGGTTGAAGAAGCGCGGCTGGGGTGCGGGTGCTCATGCCAGCGCCTACTCGTTGCCGTTGCTTGCGGCTGATGTAGGCGCGGAGCAAGAACGGACACGGTTGCGGCCCTCGTTGTTCGCCTGATAGAGAGCCAAATCGCCGCATTCAAGGAGGGACTTTACGCTGCTGCCGACAACCGCCGTGGCAACGCGGTGATATGAAGGCCGACGGATCGCGCGACCAGGGCGGCCTGGGCAATCCGGGAGCGGATGCTGGCAAAGAGGGCTAGGGCATCGGTTCCAGCCTGCATGGTGGAGACGATGAAAAATTCTTCGCCGCCGATGCGGTCGACGGTGTCGTCGTCCCGGAGGCTTTCCTTGAGGCGTGTTGCCAACGCGCAGGTCAAGGGTGCCCTACTGCAGTGCGGGCTGAACCATTGGGCGGAAAAGGCCCTGGGTATCCATATCGCGACCAAGGAAAACCGCGAGCTGCCCTTCGCGGAAAGAATCGGCTGCGTGCGAAGCGGCCTGTCGCCCTTTCTTGACCAATACCGAGAATAGTGTTTAATATTGAAGCGTTCTTGAGAAGACAAGATCCTTGGAAAGGCGCAGGTTCTCCTGTTCCGCCCCCACCAACTGCCGGCGCGCCCGCAATCGTTCAAGATGCGGCAGGGATGTCCAAAGCGTGCGGCATGGTCAACGAGGCCGATTGCCATGGGAAAAATAGTCATCATCGACGACGATGCGGTGTTCCAGGTGCTGCTTGCCGAACACTGCACCCTGCTGGGGCATGAAGCAGAGGTTGCGGGCAGCATCGAGGAAGGCAGAGCCCTGCTGGCGCGGCGCCCGGCGGACCTGGTCTTTCTCGACGTCAGCCTGCCCGACGGCAACGGCCTGGAAGCCCTGCCCTTTATCCAGGGACGGCCCTCAATGCCCGAGGTGATCATCATCACCGGCATGGGCGACGCCAACGGGGCCGAGCTGGCGATCAAAAACGGGGCCTGGGATTATCTGCAAAAACCCCTCACCCGCCAGGAAATAGTGCTCCACATCCAACGCGCCTTGGAATATCACGAAAAAAAGCTGCCGCGTTCCGCCCAAATCAATCTCAAACGCGACGAGATCATTGGCAAGAGCAAGGCTATTTCCCACTGCCTGGATCAGGTGGCCCACTGCGCCGCCACCGAATCCGGGGTGCTGATCACCGGCGAAACCGGCACCGGCAAGGAACTGTTTGCCCAGGCCATCCACGCCAACAGCCTGCGGGCCAAGGGGCCCTTCGTCGTGGTCGACTGCACCAGCCTGCCGGAAAAACTGGCGGAAAGCCTGCTGTTTGGCCACGTCAAAGGGGCCTTCACCAGCGCCAACTGCGACCAAAAAGGATTGATTGAACAGGCCGACGGCGGCACCCTGTTTCTTGACGAGGCGGGCGAACTGCCCCTGGACACCCAAAAGAGTTTTCTCCGCGTGCTGCAGGAACGGGTCTTTCGACCGGTGGGCAAGGACCGGGAGCAAAAAAGCAATTTCCGCCTGGTTGCCGCCACCAACCGCGACCTGTGGAGCATGGTCGAGCAGGGGCTTTTCCGCAGCGATCTCTATTTCCGGCTCAACACCTTCAACATCCATCTGCCGCCGCTGCGGGACCGCGAGCAGGACATCGACAAACTGGTCATGGGCTTTGTGTTTGCCATCTGCCGGCGCAATCACCTGTCGATCAAAGGCGTGGTTCCCGAAACCCTGGAAACCCTGGCCGCCTACCACTGGCCGGGCAATGTTCGCGAACTGAAAAACACCTTGGAGAAGGCGATCATCGCCGACCCCGGCAATCCGGTGCTGTATCCCATTCATCTGCCCCCGGAAATCCGTCTCTGCCGCATTCGCACCATGGTTTCACAGAAGCATGAGCAGACGCCGACCAGTTGCGGCCCTCCCTCCGCATCCGGGCCTGAACAGATCGTCTTTCCTGAAAGCCTGCCGCCTTTTAAGGAATATCGCCGCCAACTCACCGCAGACATCGAAAAACACTACCTGCAACGGCTGCTCCGTGACACCGCAGCCGACATCGCCAAGGCCTGCGCTGTTTCCGGTCTCAGCCGCTCCCGCCTCTACGATTTGCTCAAAGCGCACGGCCTTGGCTGCGCCGCCGATCCCCGTCCGGAATAATCGGACTGTCCGCTTAAACTGTCCGACAATCCCGGACAATCCTGGACAATTGCCGCTGTTTGCACCCCGTCCCACCCGCTGCCCAAAAGCCAACCCACTGATTTTCATTCCCAATAGCCAAACAAAGGTTCTGGCACGCTTCTCGCTCTTCACCTTGTAACCGCCGTCCTCCTGGACCCGTTTTTCCAGGCGCTCACGTCCCCCAAGGAGATTGTCGATGAAGATTCAAACGCATTCCATCCAATTCAAACTGCTGGCCACCGGATTGTTGTCGGTCCTGCTGCCCCTCTTGATCGTCGGGTACTTTGCCGTGACCAAATCCTCCGAGGCCCTCACCGTCCTCTCCATGGACAAAGCTCAAACCATGGCCGGCGATCTGTCGCGACTGGTGGGCAACCTGATGCACGCCGAAAAAGAAACAACCGCCACCCTGGCCGACTCGCAGATGCTGGTCGCCAGCCTGGAGAAGCTCTCGGGTGCAAGCGGCGACGCGGGCAAGGAACTCACCCAGGCCATGTTCGCCTATCTCAGTCGTCGATTCAAGGTGATGAACGAGGGCGGGCAATACCAGGGGATTTTCATCACTGACGCCTCCGGACAGATCCTTACCGGCGCGCTTGCCGGCGGCGAGGAGTACGGCAAGGTGTCGGTGGCCAACGATGAGGAATTCATCAAGGCCAAACAGACCGGCGCGGCCGCCATCGGCGAGATGATGCAATCCAAGGCCACCTCCAACCTGATCGTCCCCATCGCCGCCCCGCTGCACTCCTCGGCCAACCATTTCCTGGGGGTTGTCGGCGTGGTGCTCAAGGCCGAATACTTCACCCACCTGGTTGCCGACCGCAAGGTCGGCGAGACCGGATACCCCTTCATGATCAACAAAGAGGGGATCGTGCTCGCCCATCCCAAAGCGGAATATCTCCTCAAACTCAACCTTGCCGCCAGCAAAGGCATGGAAGACTTCATCCCCCTGATGGTTGCCGGCAAGAGCGGCGCCGCCCCTTACGTCTTTAACGACATCAGCAAGATCGCCGGATTCGCTCCGGTCGGCGTCAATGGCTGGTCGGTTGCTGTAACCCAGAATGCGGAGGAATTCCTGCTCGCCTCCAACCAGATTCGCACCATCATTCTGGTTGTGCTGGCCGTTGCCCTGAGTGTCGTGACCCTGATCCTGGTCGTCTCCATCCGCCGGATCGTCCGCCCGATCAACGCCGCCGTGGCCGGACTCAAGGATATTGCCCAGGGCGAGGGCGACCTGACCATGCGCCTTCAGGTCAGCAGCAAAGACGAGGTCGGCGAATTGGCCGTCTGGTTCAACGTTTTCATCGACAAACTGCAGCACATCATCAGCGACGTTGCCGGCGGCATCCATACCCTGTCCTCCTCTTCAACCGAATTATCAAAGATTTCCGAGCAGATGAACCAGGGCGCACAGCAGGCTTCCGCGAAATCGAACACCGTGGCCGCCGCCGCCGAGGAGATGAGCGCCAACATGAACAATGTGGCCGCCGCCATGGAGCAATCGACCACCAACACCAACATTGTGGCCACTGCCTCGGAAGAGATGTCCTCGACCATCGGCGAGATTGCCCAGCATGCGGAAAATGCGCGGCTCATCTCGGAAAACGCGGCCAAAAAAGCGGGCGAGGCCACCAACAACATCAACGAACTGGGCGAATCGGCCAAATCGATCGGCAAGGTGATTGAAACCATCACCGAAATCTCCGAGCAGGTCAATCTGCTGGCCCTCAACGCCACCATCGAGGCGGCGCGCGCCGGCGAAGCGGGCAAGGGATTTGCCGTAGTGGCCAATGAAATCAAGGAACTGGCCAAACAAACGGCGGCCGCCACCTACGACATCAAGGACAAGGTGGGCAACATTCAGGGGACCACCGCCAAGACGGTCCAGCAAATCTCCGAGATCAACGCGGTCATCACCGACGTCAACGAGGTGGTGAGCAGCATTGCCACCGCAGTGGAGGAACAAACCGCCGCCACGGCCGAGATTTCAAGCAACGTCAACCAGATGGCTCAAGGGATCAGCGAGGTCAACGAAAACGTCAACCAGAGTTCGGTGGTGGCGACCGAGATTGCCAAGGAAATCACCGACGTCAGCGCCATTGCCGGCGAAATGTTCACCAGCAGCTCCCAGGTCAGCACCAGCGCCCTTGATTTGTCCGCCCTGGCGGAACAACTCAACCAGATGGTCGGCCAGTTCAAAACCGAAGAGACTTCGGCTAAAACTGCCAAGACGGCCCAGGCGACCAAGCCGCAATCGGTCTACACGGCCAAACCGGCGGCCGCCGGCGCAACGGGTTACAACCGACCAGCACGGACATGAAATCCAGCCTGGGCAAACGAATTCTCGCCCCCACGCTGGCCCTGGTTGCGGCGGGATTGGCGATCACCCTGGTGGTCACCTATTTCACTGCACGGCAGGCGGCGCACGAGGAACTGGCGAACCGCATGCAGCGGGAGACCCAACTTGCCGCCCGATTGATCGACAGTTGGCTGCAGGCGCGAACCACCGACCTGACCATCTGGGCGCAGCAGCCGACCCTGATTGAAGCCCTGACCGAGCAGGGGTATTACGGCAAAAGCGCCCGGGACGGCGCCGCTCTGTTCCTGAGCGTCCTGCGGCAGGGCCATCCTTTTTACGAAGGCGTTCTCCTGGCCAATTCGCAGGGAGAGGTGGTCCTCTTTTCCACCATGGCCGAGCAGCCGTTTGCCCACGTCAATCTGGCGGATCGTCCCTATTTTCAGGAGGCGTTGGCCGGCAACAAGGCGATCTCGCCGATCCTGGTCAGTCAGCTCACCGGCCAACCCATTTTTGTGATCGCGGCCCCGGTGCGCGCCAACGAGAAAATTGTCGGCGTGATCGGCGGCGTGGTGGATGCGGCCGCTTTCCAGGCCCTCTTTCTCAATGACTTCAAGCTCAAAAAAAATGGCGAGGCCGTGCTTGCCGACGCCGACGGCCTGGTGATCGCCAGTTCGCGGGACAATGAGCGCGAACGCTCCCTGCAGCCCGATGTGCTGCAGCGCATCACCCCAGGCCGCCCAGGCATGTTCACCCACCGGCTTGACGCGGCCAACATGCTGACCGTGTTTCAACCGCTCCAGCACGGCGCCTGGACCTTTATCCTCGATCACTCGCTGGACGCCTCCCTCCAACCGCTGCTCAGGGCCGAAAAGATCAGCGCGACCACTGGCTTGGTCCTGTTTACACTGCTTGCCTCGATTATCGCGTCCCTCTTTCGCCGGCTGATCACGGAACGCCTGCAGACCATGTTGCAGCGCATTGAACAGATCAAGGCCGGCGATCTGAGCGGCCGCATCCCCTTGCCTGCGGCAGTCGAGGACGAAGTGTCCGGGCTCATCGAATCGTTCAACGCCATGATCGCCCAGTTGGACGCCGCCATGAAGAAGCTCAACGGCGAGATCGAGGTCCGCAAATCCACCGAACAGATGCTGGCCTATCACCAGGAAAATCTGGAGCACATCATCGCCGACCGCAGCCAGGCGCTGGAAAGCGAGATCATTGAACGCAAACGGGTTGAAGAGCGGCTGGCCCGGGTGGAAAAACTGGAGATGATCGGCGCCCTTGCCGGCGGCGTGGCCCACGATCTCAACAACATCCTCTCGGGCATCATTACCTACCCTGATCTGCTGCTGCTCAAACTCCCCGCCGACAGCCCGCTGGTCAAGCCCCTGCAATCGATCAAACTCTCCGGCGAAAAGGCCGCCGCCATCATCCAGGACCTGCTGACCCTGGCCAGGCGCGGGGCCAGGGTCAAAAAGGAGACGGTCTGTCTCAACCGGGTGATTGCGGAATATCTCCACAGCCCGGAATATCAACAGCTGCGGTCGCGACGGCCGGACATCGAAGTGGTCGCGGCATGCGGCGCGGATCTCCATCCGGTTGTCGGGTCCCTGGCGGCGCTGACCAAAGCGGTGATCAATCTGACCTGCAATGCGGCCGAGGCCATGGCCCAGGGCGGAACCATCCGCATCGCCACCGAAAATCGGCGCCTCGACACGACGCTGAAACGCTACGAACAGATCAACCCCGGCCAGTATGCGGTGTTGACGGTCGAGGATCAGGGCGGCGGCATCGAGCCCGAAGATCTCGCCCGAATCTTTGAACCCTTTCACACCAGCAAAAAAATGGGCCAGGGCGGCACCGGCCTGGGCATGGCCGTTGTCTGGGGAACCGTCAAGGATCACGACGGCTTCATCGACTGCGCCAGCCAAAAAGGACAGGGCGCCCGGTTCGAGCTCTACTTTCCGGCAACCGCTGATCCGGTTCAGGAACCCCCTCCGCACACGCCGCGCACCCCCGATGTTCAGGGCCGGGGAGAAAAAATACTGATCATTGACGATTCCCGCGAGCAGCGGGAGCTTGCCGCAGCCACGCTCAAGGAACTGGGGTACGCCACCGCGACCGCCGCCACGGGCGAGGAAGGGGCGGCGTTGCTTGCGCGGGAACCATGCGCCCTTGTCCTGCTGGACATGATGCTCGGACCGGGAATCGACGGATTGAACACCTACAGGCGGATCCGCGAGCATGCCCCGCAACAAAAAGTGGTGATCGTCAGCGGCTACGCGGAATCCGAACGGGTGGCAACCGCCTTGCGCCTCGGGGTCCGGGAGTATCTGAAAAAGCCCTACGCCATCGCCGAACTGGCCCAGATGGTCCGGAGGGTGCTGGACGCGCAAGGGTAAAACCGGGCGCGGTCGCCCAGCAAGCAACAACGGCCCCGCCCCACGGCGCCTCCGCACGCTGAGGAGGCGCAACACAGCTTTCATTTCACCCCTTGTTTTGTTGAATCAATGAGTTGCCATGAACATACAACCGCAGGGCATCCTCTCCAAAACGCTCTTCATCGTCTGCGCCGTGGTGCTGGCGCTGACCACGGTCCTGGCTGCGACCTCCTACCGCCTCGTAACCCGCCAGTTTTCGTCCCTGGAAAACGACGAGGCCAGAGTTAATCTCGAACGGGTGATCAACGAGTTGGAGAACGCCCGCAGGTCCCTGGACGCCAAGGTTGCCGACTGGGCGCCCTGGGACGAGACCTCTGCCTTTATCGGGGGAACCAACAACGACTACGTGGCCAACAACCTCTCGGTGGAGACTTTCCAGACCCTCCAACTCCACTTCATGCTCTTTTTCGACGCCAAAGACGCCCTGGCGCATCAAGTGTTCTATGACCAGGAGGCGGATAAAACCGTTGCCCCGGACAACGCCGTGGCCGAGGCCGTCCGGCTGCTGCCGCAGTTGTTGCAGCACGACTCGGTCAAGGACACGAAATCCGGGCTGGTTCTGACCTCTTCCGGCCCGGTGCTGCTGGCGTCGGCGCCGATCGTCACCAGCACCTTCCAGGGACCCATCCGCGGGACCTTGATTTTCGGTTGCTATATCGACGCCCACAAAGTGGAGCAGATCGGCGAGAGCACCAGGCTGGCGGTGGAGATGCACCCCTACCAGAACAAGCGGCAGTTCTTCCGCGACGCCGCCGTGCAGACACTGGCCCATGCGGCCGCCAACCCGTTCGTCGCCCAGGCGACCAACGACCAGGTAATGCACGGCTATGTGCAGGTGAACGACGTTACAGGCGCGCCCGCCATCGTCCTTTCGATCAGCCAGCCGCGAACGATTTTTCGCCAAGGCCTGGCCATGTGGCGCGAACACGTCCTGGCCCTGGCCGGCATGGGGGGGCTCTTCGTCCTGCTGCTGGTGCTGCTGTTGCACCGGGGCATCCTGCGCCACCTGACCCGACTGACGGAGGAAGTGCAAACCATTGGCCGCGAAGGCCGCCACGATTTGCGGGTGGCGGCAACCACGGACGACGAAGTCGGCGAACTCGCCGCCCAGATCAACGGCATGCTGGGTTCGCTCCAGAAATTGCAGAACCTGCGCCGCGACAACGAACAGCACCTGCACCACATTCTTGACTCCATCAACTGCGGCGTCATGATCGTCGAAGCCGAGGGACAGCGGATCCTGTCCGTCAATACAACCGGCGCCACCCTGCTCGGTCGCGCGCCTGAGGACATTGTCGGCAAGGTCTGCGCCCAGCTTGTCTGCCCAGGTGAGGATCGTCAGTGTTCGCTGCCGGATGCCAGTCAACCGACGCCGCTTTGCGTATGCAGCATCCAACGCGCCGACGGCAGCCAGTTGCCGGTGCTAAAAAGCGTGTCCCTGATTGAGCGGAACGGTCAACGGCATCGTGTCGAAAGTTTCATTGACGTCAGCGAGTTGAAAAAAACCCAACTGGAGCTGCAGGCCAGCGAAACAAAATACCGCCAATTCTTTGACGACGATCTCACCGGCAATTTCATCAGCTCGGTTGACGGCCTGATCCTGGACTGCAACCGCGCCTTTGCCACCATGCTCGGCTACCAGAGCGCTGCAGAGGCGCAAGGCGTCAACATCCTCGCCCATTACTTTTCCCCGGAGCATCGCGCAGCGCTGCTTGACCGGCTGCAGCAACAGGGGAAAATCGAACGACACCAGGGCGCGATGCAACGTCTCGACGGCCAGGTCGTTTACTGCGTCTGCACCTTGATTGGCGAGTTCGATCAACAGGGCGCCTTGGTGCAGACCCGGGGCCATCTTTTTGACGACAGCAAGCGGGTCCTGCTGGAACGGGAGATCCGACAGGCGCAGAAGATGGAGGCCATCGGCGCCCTGGCCGGCGGCATTGCCCATGATTTCAACAACATCCTGGCCGGGATGATGGGCTACACCGAAATCGTCATGCGCAATCTCAACGAACCGCCGGATTCCAAAAATCAGCGCAATCTCGGCCACATTCTTGCCGCCGGCGAGCGGGCCAGGGATCTCATCCAGAAGATTCTGACCTTCAGCCGCCAGACGGAAACCGACCAGCGACCAATCCGGGTGCAGCGAACGGTCGACGATGTGTTGCAGTTGATTCGGGCCAGCCTGCCGGCCACCATCGCCATTGAGCCGCAGTACAACTCCCAGGCCACGGTGCTGGCGGATCCGATTCAGATCCACCAGGTGTTCATGAACCTGTGCGCCAATGCCGGCCACGCCATGAAAGAACAGGGCGGGATCCTGAGCGTCAAACTTGACGACATGGTCCTGGACGACCGATTCGCGGCCCTTTATCCCGAAATAACCCCCGGCGATTTTGTGCGCATCGAGATCGCCGACACCGGCCAGGGCATTCCCACCCACCTGATCGACCGAATCTTCGACCCCTTTTTCACCACCAAAAAGAAAGGGGAAGGCACGGGCCTGGGTCTGTCCATGGTGCACGGCATCGTCAGCGGCATGCACGGCCTGATCCTGGTTGACTCCCAGCCCGGGCAGGGCGCCCGGTTCACCCTGTATCTCCCCAGAATCAAGGAGGAAGAAGTCATGGATCCGGTTGCCCATCAGGCCATTCCAACCGGCCGCGAGCATGTGGTCTATGTCGACGACGAGGAATTTCTGGTGGACGTCGGCTCCGAAATCCTGCGCGGCCTCGGTTATCAGGTGACCGGGTTTACCGACAGCGACGAGGCCCTGCGCTTTGTCCAAGCGCGCGCCCCGGAGGTGGATCTGGTGGTCTCGGACATGACCATGCCCAAACTGACGGGATTGGAGTTGGCCCAGAGCCTGCAGCAACTCGACTCGCCGCCGCCGGTGATCATCTGCACCGGCCACAACGAGGGACAGACCAAGGCCGAGCTGGCGACCATGGGCATCCATGACCTGCTGCTCAAACCGGTCACGGTCAACACACTGGCCGTGACCGTCCGCGCCGTGCTCGACAACCACAGGCAGGGGTGAACAGGTGCGATCTGCGCTTTTGACACAGCAATCGTTATGGTTTGCGCAACATCGTGGTACAATCACCCAGATTTCGAGAAAAAACGCCACGGGCCTTCCGCCATTCAACGAGAGCAATTGGATCTTATGTGTGCTTTCACTGTATTCCAGCATTTCCGACTCGCGAAAGGGCGCGCGTCGATCATCCGCCTCTGGGGTGGGGCGCTGATGATCGCCCTGATCCTGGCCGGCGGTTGCCGCGAGGCCGATCCGCCAACCCCGCCGACTCCGCCTACACCGCCGAAGCCCACCCTAGCCAAGGCATTGACGTTCTACGCCTTTGCCGAGGACATGCCCCAGTCGGTCCTGGACGCCTTTGCCAGGGAGTTTGGGGTTGCCGTCGATTACCAGCCGTATCAATCTCCTGAAGAGGCGCAGGCAAGCATCGTCTCGGGCAAGGAATACGACCTGGTCCTGATTGAGCATCAACTCTTCCCCACCTTGCTTGCGAAGCGCCTCCTGGCGGCAATCAACTTCCAACACATCCCGAACTTCAAAAACATCTCGGTCAATTTTCGCGATTTGGCGATGGATCCCGGCAACCGTTTTTCCATCCCCGCTTCCTATGGAACCACCGGTCTGATTGTGCGCACCGACCTGGTCGGGACCGGCCTGAGCCGCTGGGCCGATTTATGGAACCCGCGCTATGCCGGCAAGATCGGCCTGCGCGCCCAACCCCGTGAAATCATCGGAATGACCTTGTGCTCCCTGGGCTATGCCTTTGCCTCGGAAAATCCCGAAGAACTTGAAGCCGCGCTCAAACGTCTGCTGGAGCTGAAACCGGCGGCGACCATGCTCGCCATTGAGGCCGACAACGCCGTTCGCCTGCTTCTCGACGGCAAGATCGCCATCCTCCACGGGTATGCCGAGGATTACCAAGAGGCCCACGAGCGCAACCCCGCCGTCGCCTATGTCCTGCCCCAGGAATGCACGGCCCTGTGGGGCGAGAGCTATGCCATCCCCGCCAACAGCCGGCGTCAGTATACCGCCGAGGTCTTTCTCAACTTTCTCCTCCGCCCGGAAATTACCGCCCAGATCATCAAGGAGAAAAAATACGCCCAGCCCAACGACGCCGCCCTGGCCCTGATCGCTCCGGAACTCCGCGACAACTCCGTTGTTTTCCCCGCCAATCAGGACCTCAAGAACGGCGTGCTCATTCAACCGCTGAGCCCGCAAGGGCAAAACCTGTACACCGACGTCTGGGCGCGCTTCATGGCCGCCCATCACTGAAGGAGACCCTGTTCATGCGTGCGCGCACCTGGTTCGTCATCGTCTGCGGCTTGCTGCTCAGCTGCCTGCTGCACGGCTGCAAAGACCCGGCCCCCTTGGCTGAGTCCAAGGCCAAACCCCAGCTGGCCAAGGAGCTGGTGTTCTACAACTGGGTGGACGACATGCCCCAATCGGTGCTGGACGCCTTTACCCAAGAATACGGGGTCAAGGTCCACTATGTGCCCTTTGGCTCCCAGGAAGAGGCGGTTGCCAACATCCGCAGCGGCAAAATTTACGATGTGGCGGTGGTGGAAAATCCATTCATCCCCTCGCTGCTGGCGGCCAACCGGCTTGCCGAACTCAACGTTCTCCACATCCCCAACTTCAAGAACATCTCGCCCAACTTTCGCGATTTAGCCATTGATCCGGGCAACCGCTACACGGTCCCCTACCATTACGGCACCACCGGATTGCTGGTGCGCACCGATCTGGTCGGCGCGACGGTGAGCCGCTGGGCCGACCTGTGGGATCCGCGGTTTGCCGGCAAGGTGGCCATCCGGCTGCAACCGCGGGAATTGATCGGCCTGACCCTGCTCTCGCTCGGCCATGCGCTGGGTTCGGAAAAACCCGAAGAGATCGACGCCGCGGTCGACCGGCTGATCGCCCTGAAGAAATCAGCCCTTGTGGTCGACGTCGACAACGCCGAGGCGGTTGCCAAACTCCTCAGCGGCGAGGCCGTGATCCTGCTCGGCTGGCCGCTGGACTACCAGTTGGCCAAGGCGGGCAATCCGGCCGTCGCCTATGTCCTTCCTCAGGAGGGCACCGCCCTGTGGAGCGACAACTACGTGATTCCAGCCAGCAGCGCCAACGCCTACACCGCCGAGGTCTTCATCAATTTCCTGCTTCGCCCCGAGATCAGCGCCCAAATCGCCAATGAAAAAAATTATCCCACCGCCAACGAGGCCGCCCTTCCCTTGGTGCATCCAGACATTCGCAACGATCCGGTTATCTTCCCCTCGGCCGACGAACTCCGCCGGGCCCATTTCTACCTGCCCTTGACCCCAGCCGGCGAAGCGCTCTACCAGCGCGCCTGGGAGCGCGTCCTGGCGGGAACCGCCGCCTCGAGAGAACGGCAATGAACACCTCGCCCTCCAGGCTCCCCGCCCCGACTGCAGAGCGGCAATCCGCCGTTTTCATGGGCAGCCTGGGGCAACAGCTGCTGGGGGTGTTTGGGCTGGCGATCCTGTTTTTGCTCGTCGCCAGCATCACCGGGATTTTCTACCTGGTGCGCACCACCGAACAGGAGGGCTGGGAGGGCCGCCAGCGGGAGGCCACCCAGCGGGTGGCGCAAACCGCCGGCGATTTCATGCGCCAGCAACAGCAGATGCTGCGGCTTTTGAACCTCTTTGGCCTGGACGAGATGGAGCAAAATTCGGTGGTCATGGATCAGCTGCTGCACGAACAGCCGATCCTCAAAGAGTTGATCTACACCGACGCCAGCGGACGGATTGTCGCCCACGCCTCGCTTGACCAGAGCCTGCTCGCCAACCTGTTTACCATTGCCCAGTCGAACTGGTTTGTGACCGCCCAAAAAGGTGCAGACTACATCGGCGACATGCAGCTTTCGGCCAACGACGAACCCTATATTCTTTTTTCCGTTCCCGTCTCCACCGGAGGGGTTGTCGCAAGTCGCCTGCAGGTGGACATGCTCAGCCAGCTGGTGGCCAGCCTCCATTTCGGCAAAGGCGGCATCGCCTATCTCCTCAACCGCGACGGACGGATGATCGCCCACAGCACGCCGGCGGCGACCCGGCTCAACGCCGAGCAGGAACATCACCACCAGCTCCTCGACCTGATCCGGACCACCAAGGACATCTGGCACGGCGAATACCGCAACTTCCAGGGCCAGATGGTGGTTGGCACCATGATTGCCGTGCCGGGAACGCCATGGATGGCGGTCACTGAATTGCCCTCCGCCGAGGCCTACGCCGCCAGCCGCAAGGCCCTGTCGCTGATGATTGCCGCCGCCCTGGTGGTGACGGCCCTGTTGACCGTGGTGGTCCTGGTCCTGATCCGGCGTCAGTTCATCCATCCCATGGAGCAACTCCTTCACGGCGTGTTCCATATCAGCCACGGGGAGCTGGAACATCGCATCCCCCTGTCCGGGCCCATAGAGATCCGTCAGGTGGGCGAGGCCTTCAATCTCATGGCCGGCAGACTGCAGGAAAGAGACGACCAACTGGCCGAGCACAATCGCGCCCTGCAGAAGAGCGAGGCAAGGTACCGCGCGATTGTCGAGGACCAGACCGAACTGGTCTGCCGATATCTGCCCAACGGCGTCGTCACCTTTGTCAACGAGGCCTTCTGCCGCTATTTTGACAAACAGCGCGAGGAACTTGTCGGCAGCGATTTCAAGCCCTTGATGTCGCCGGAAAATCTGCAGGCCAAGAGACGGGTGCTGGCGAAGCTGAACGCGGCGCATCCCGTGGAAAGTTGTGAATACCGGATTGTTCTCCCCAACCAGGAGGATCGCTGGCTTCTGTGGACCGACCGGGCGATCTTTGACGCCCGGGGAGGTCTGGCTGAATACGCCGGCGTCGGCCGTGACGTGACCGAACGAAAACACGCCCTGCAGATGCTGCAGCAGGCCAAAGAGGAGGCGGAAACCGCCAACAAGGCCAAATCGCAGTTCCTGGCCAACATGAGCCACGAGATCCGCACCCCGATGAGCGCCATCATCGGCATGAGCCGCATGGCCAAGCAGGAACGCAGCGAAGACAGACGCCAGCGGTTTCTCCAGACCGTGGAGGACTCGGCCGAGGGGCTGCTCGGCCTGCTCAACGACATCCTTGATTTTTCAAAAATGGAGGCAGGTCAACTCCAGCTGAACAAGGCCCCCTTCAGCCTGGGCCGCTTGCTTGCCGGGGTTGCGGCAACCCTGGCCGTCCCGGCGACGGAAAAAGGGCTGCAACTGCAAACCACCCTCGCCGAAGAACTGCCGGAGGCCTGCGTCGGCGATGAGTTGCGCATCAGGCAGATCCTCCTGAACCTGGTCGGCAACGCCGTCAAATTCACGCCGGCCGGCGGAGTCGCCGTCACGGTCGAGCCGACGACCAGCGACCAGGATGCCGCCATGAGCGTTCATTTCATCGTGACCGACACCGGCATCGGCATCCCCGCAGACAAGCTGCCTCTGGTGTTCAACCGCTTCGAGCAGGTGGACAATTCCTATGCCCGGCAATACAGTGGAGCCGGCCTGGGATTGGCCATCTGCAAGCAGTTGGTCGCCCTGATGGGCGGCAGAATTTGGGCTGAGAGCAGCGAACATCAGGGCAGCGCCTTTCACTTCAGCCTGCCCCTGCCGCCCTGCCAACAACCGCTGGCAGCGGACCTGACCGTTGACGGCGCGCCCGAAAAACCAACGGTCCACGGGCTGCGGATTCTGGTGGTTGACGACAACGCCGTCAATCGGGACGTGGCCAGCATGACCCTGGAAGCGGACCACCAGGTGGCAACCGCGACCAATGGCCTGGAGGCCCTCAAGGTGCTGGCCTCCGGCGACTTTGACATTGTGCTGATGGATGTGCAGATGCCGGTGATCGACGGCCTTGCCGCCACCAAGATCATCCGGGCGATTGAACAGGGCGCGCCGCTGGCCGTCGAATTGCCGGAACCCATCGACGCGCCCCTGAGCAAACGGCTCCGGGGCCGTCACCTGCCGATCGTGGCCATGACTGCCCACGCCATGGGCGGCGACCGGGAGATGTGTCTTGCCGCCGGCATGGACGCCTATGTCACCAAGCCGTTTAGCCCCCGTCAGTTGACCGAGGTGCTTAAGGCCGCCGCAGGGGTTGAGTTTCCCATGGAGCACATGCTGGAGGCCCAGCCGCCGGAACCCGCGTTCATTGCCCGCAGGACCAGCAAACCAACGCCGCAGGAGGTTTTGGGGCATCTGCAAACCGCCACCCAGCTCAATCCCGACCAGGTGACAAAAATTCTCCTTGCCGCGCAATCAAGCATCGCAAGCAACCTCGCCGTGGCGGCCGAGGCGCTCCGAAACCAGGACCTGCCCGCCCTGGCCCGGGCCTCCCACACCCTGAAAGGCTCCCTGCTCCAGTGCGGCCTGGCCGAGTGGGCGGACCAGGCGCAGGTCATCTACAATGGGGCCAAGAACCAAGAGGAGTCGCTGCCTTTTGCCGAGCTGCTGGCGACCCTGCGTCAGGGCCTGAGTGATTTCATTGCCGCACCGGACAGCACCGCCCCGCACGACGCCATCGCGCCTTAGCGCGAACAATCGACATCCAAGGAAGGACGAGATGATGAATGCGACAGAAGACAAAATCCCCGTGATCATGGTGGTTGACGATGATGTATCCGCGCGTCTGCAACTCCGCTTTACCCTGGAGAATGCAGGGTACTCGGTGGTCGAAGCGGCCAGCGGCGAAGAGGCCCTGACGCTGTTTGCCCGCCAACCGCCGGATCTGATCCTGCTCGACATCATCATGCCGGGAATGGACGGCTTCGCCGCCTGCCGCAGCCTTCGCCAGCTCCCCGGCGGCGAGCACACCCCGATTGTGATGGTTACCGGCCTGGAGGATGCGAAAACCATCACCTGCGCCTTTGACGCCGGCGCCACCGACTTTATCAGCAAGCCGATCAACATGCTGATTCTGGGCTACCGGGTGCGTTACTGGCTGCGCTCGGGCCTGATCCTCACTGACCTCAAAAGCAGCCGACAGCGGCTGTTCAAGGCCCAGCAGATCGCCCAGTTGGGTCATTGGGAGCTGAACCTGCAAACCGGACGTTTTCACATCTCCGCTCAGGATCCTGCCATGTTCGGGGTCAGCGACCCGACCAGCCACCAGTCTCTGTTTGCCCATATTGCCGCCGATGAAAAACATCGAGTGCAACAGTTTTTCGACGAGGCCAGGAGCAAGGGCCAGCCCTTTTCCCTCAATTACCGCATCATCCGGCCCGACGGCCAGGAACGAATCATCTTCAATCAGGGCGAGATCGTTCGGGACCGAAATAATCGCCCCTGCCTGATCGTCGGCATTGTCCAGGACATCACCGAACTCAAACAGGCTGAAGATCAGATCCGCTACCTGGCCTTTTACGACAAACTCACCGGCCTGGCCAACCGCAGCCTGTTCCGGGAGCACTGGACCAAAATCCACCCCCTGGCCCAACGGCTGCAGCGTAAAATCGCCATTTTGTTCATTGATCTGGACCATTTCAAACGGGTCAACGACACCCTCGGCCACCCGGTGGGCGACAAGGTGTTGATTACGGTGGCCGAACGACTCAGAAGCGTTCTGCGCCATTCCGACGTGGTCTCCCGATCCGCGACGGAGCAGCCGCATTCGATCATCTCCCGGCTGGGGGGCGACGAATTCACCATTCTTTCCGCCAGCTTCTCCACCCTGGACAATATCGCCAATCTGGCCGAGCGGATCACCCAGACCATTGAGCAACCCATCCTCATCGATAATCAAACCCTCACCCTGTCGGCCAGCGTCGGGATCAGCGTCTATCCGGACGACTGCGACAACATCGACGACCTGCTCAAAAACGCGGACACCGCCATGTACGAGGCCAAGGAAAAGGGCCGCAACAATTACCAGTTTTTCCAGAGCCAGATGAACGACGCCGCCAACGCCCGCTTTCAGCTGGCCAACAGCCTGCGCCGGGCGCTGCGCAACAACGAGTTCGTGCTCCACTATCAGCCGCAATTCTGCAGCCAAACCAGAAAGATGACCGGGGCCGAGGCCCTGATCCGCTGGATGGACCCGGAGCTTGGCCTCGTGCCCCCGATCAACTTCCTCCCCTTTGCCGAGGAGAGCGGGCTGATCCACGCCATCAACGATTGGGTGATCAGCACCGCCTGCGCCCAGGCCCAGCAATGGGTTGCAGCCGGGCTGTTCGAAGGCTGCCGCATGGCGGTCAACATCTCCGGCCAGAACCTCAACTTCAAGAAGCTGGCGGCGCGGATTATCCAAATTCTGGAACAAACCGGTCTTGCCCCCCACCATCTCGAACTGGAGTTGACCGAGCGGGTGATGATGGAAAACACCGAGGAAGCGGTGGAATCGCTTGAGCGCTTCAAGGAAATGGGCATTGCCGTGGCCATCGACGACTTCGGCACCGGCTATTCGGCCTTGAGCCATCTCCAGATCTTTCCTCTGACCACCCTGAAAATCGACAAATCGTTTGTGCAGAACATCTCGACCGAGGACAACAGCATCGCGCTGCTCCATTCCATTGTCGGCATCGCCAAGAGTTTCAACCTCAAGGTGGTCGCCGAAGGGGTGGAAACCGAGGAACAGGTGCGCGTGCTCGACGCCATCCACTGCGATCAACTGCAGGGCTATCTGTTCAGCAGACCGATACCCCCAAAAGCCCTGGAACGGGGGCTGCGCGACGGTTTTTTCGCCGCCGAAAAATAGCGCCCGCAATCTGGCGGCCTTGATCTGGCGACCTTGGCCGCGCCGCTGGGTGAACTGATGCAACAATGCAAGGCCTGAGCCTCCCGCGCCGCCTTCCCGCCGCCTTCCCCCGGAGCAGCGACCTCGCCCGGGGCTTCGCCTACCCCTCCGCAAGGTCGCCCTCGCGCCGTGCACAACCCAAACAAAACGCGTCCCCTACCTAATCCTCACGCAAGGCGGATAGAAGAGGTTTTCCTGAAATCAAGAAAAATCCTTGCGCCGCAAGGCCTCCAGGCTTATCTAGTCAGCCTGGACAAAACCGCGCGGCTGCGTTCGATTGTCGGCATCGCCAAGAGTTTCGACCTCAAGGTGATCGCTGAAGGGGTGGAAACCGAGGAAAAAGTGCGCGTGCTCGACGCCGCACTGCGAGGAGAAAGCTCGCGAAGGCGAGAGATTTCTCACTTCGTTCGAAATGACAGCCCCAAAAAAACTCCTGAAAAACGACTGTTTTATCCCTTGGCGAAGGTTCTTTTTTTGTCATCTCGACCGAAGGGAGAGATCTCGCCTTTATATGACAGCCCTTTGTCGGCGATGTTTTGCGCGGTGCATCGTGCTTCGCTTGATTTGGCAATACAACACCCCAAGAAGCCCTGGGACGAGGGCTGCGCGACGGTTTTTTCGCCGTCAAAAAACACCACAAAATAACTGCACCCCAAGGAGGGGCAATGTTTCACGCACTCAAAATAGGCACGCGGCTGTACATTCTCATCGGTTTTCTGTCGCTCCTGCTGCTGGCCGTTGGCATGCTCGGCCTGCACAGCGCGCGTCAGGCGTTCCTGGGGTTGGAGACGGTCTACAACGACCGGGTCGTGCCGCTGAAGGATCTGAAGGTGGTTGCCGACATGTATGCGGTCAACATTGTCGACCTTTCGCACAAGGTCCGCAACGGCAATCTGCCGTGGGCGCAGGGGCGGAGTTCCGTGACCGAGGCCGTTGCAACCATCACGAAACAGTGGCAGACCTACCTGGCGACCACGCTGACTGCAGAGGAGCAGCAACTGGTTGCGCAAACCAAACCCCTGATGCAGGCCGCCGACGCGACCGTGGCCCAACTGGCGGAGATTTTACGGCGCGAAGACGGTGAAGCCCTGGCCCGTTTTACCGTCAACGACCTCTATCCGGTGATTGATCCGGTGTCGGCCAAGTTCAGCGAACTGGTGGAAGTGCAGCTGAAAGCGGCAAAAGAACAATATGATCGGAGCGCCGGGATCTATGCGCGCGGCAAGACCTTCTCAACCCTGGCCCTTGTCCTGGGCGTGCTGACGGCGATGCTGCTCGGCGTGCTGATCACCCGCTCGATCACCGGTCCGTTGCACAAGGTTTCCGGCCTGGCTGCGACCCTGGCCCAGGGCGATTTCACGGCGCAACTCGACAGCCGGCAGAACAACGAACTCGGCGCCATGGCCCGGGCCCTCAACGGCATGACCGGACAACTGGCCGCGATGCTCCGGGATCTCATCAAGGGGATCAACTGCCTGTCGGTCTCGTCGGTTGATCTGGCGACGGTTTCCAACCAGCTCTCCGCAGCCGCCCACAACACCTCCGACACATCGGCTTCGGTGGCCGCAGCCGTGGAAGAGATGAGCGTCAACATGCAGTCGGTGGCGGCGGCCATGGGGCAGTCCTCGGCCAACGTCAACATGGTGGCCGCAGCCACCGAGGAGATGACGGCCACAGTCCATGAAATCGCGCGCAACACGGAAAAAGCGCACGCCATCTCAGAAGGCGCGGTCATCCAATCCCAACGGGCCTCGGAACGCATAACCCGGCTGGGAGAATCGGCGCGCAAAATCGGTCAAGTGACCGAAACTATCACCGAAATCTCCGACCAAACCAATCTCCTGGCGCTCAATGCCACCATCGAGGCGGCCAGGGCCGGCGACTCGGGCAAAGGGTTTGCCGTGGTTGCCAATGAAATCAAAGAACTGGCCCGACAAACCGCCGCCGCAACCGTCGACATCAAGGACCAGATCGAGGAGATGCAGGCCACCACCGCCGACACGGTGACGGACATTGCAACCATCGCCCAGGTCATTGCCGAGATCAACAGCGTCATCAACGGCATAGCCGCCACGGCGGAACAACAGTCGGCGGCGTCGACCGAAATCAGTGCCAACATCGCCCACGCCTCCCAGGGCATTGCCGAGGTCAACGAAAACGTGGCCCAGAGTTCGGTGGTGATCGGCGACGTCACCCGCGACATTGCCGGCATCAACCAGCAGGCGTCCCAGGTGAACGCAGGCAGCGATCTGGTCCAGGACAACGCCCGCGATCTGGCGGCGCTGGCCGCGCAACTGGAAAAACTGACCCAACAATTCAAGGTCTGAGCACCCCGCCTCCCGCACCCCCGATCCCCCGGAGCGACCTCGCCCGGGGCGGCCCATCCCGGCTTCGCAAGGTCGCCCGCGCGCCGTTCGAAACTCAAACAAAACGCTTCCCTGATCCAATCCTCATACGCGGCGGGTAGAAGAGGCTTTCCTGGAAACAAGGAAAACCCTTGCGCCGCAAGGTCTCCAGGCTCATTCAACCAGAACGGACCACACCGGGATCATGGATCAGAGAACGGAAGCATTGCTGCATGCGGTGATTGCGCAGCACGACATCAAGATACATTTCCAACCCATCGTCCACCTCCAGACCCGGCAGATTTACGGTTATGAAGGGCTGACGCGCGGCCCGGTCAACACCGTGCTCCACTCGCCGACCCGGCTGTTTGAGGCGGCGACCCGCGCCGGCCGGCTGGCCGAGCTCGACCTGATGTGCCGCCGGGCGGTGATCAAGCGCTTCGCCCAATTGCGGCTGCCCGGACGACTGTTCATCAACGTCGACCCCTTCAGTCTGATGCACGAGCATTTCCGCGAAGGCCAGACCCTGGAATTTGTCGAACAGGCTGGCCTCGCCCCCTCGCAGGTGATCATCGAACTGACCGAAACCCACCCGGTGGAGGATGTCCAGCTGATGCAGCAGGCCATGGTCCATTACCGGGAGATGGGCTTCCGCGTCGCCCTCGACGACCTTGGCGCCGGGTATTCCGGGCTCAAGCTGTGGTCGGAGATCCGGCCGGACATCGTCAAGATCGACCGCCATTTCATCCAGGGCGTGGACCAGGACCGCACCAAACAGCAGTTTGTGACCACCATCCTCAAAACCGCCACCGCCCTGGGCTGCAGGGTGATCACCGAAGGGGTGGAAACCGAGCGGGAATACGCCACCCTGCGCAAACTCGGGGTCGAGATGCTGCAGGGCTACTACTTCTGCCGGCCGGTGGAGGTGCCGCCGGTGGCCATTGCCTCCAAGCTGTTTCGCAAGGAACTGCGCAGTTACGAGGATGACGAGTCGCCCACTGTGGAGATGCTGATCCGACCGGTGGTGTCGGTGCAGGCCAGCGCCAAGGTGCTGGAGGTGGGCGATCTGTTCACCTCCACCCCGGATCTGGAATCGATCGTGGTTGTCCATGAAAGCGAGGTGCTGGGCCTGGTGCTGCGCCGCGAGTTCATGGATCTGTACGCCAGTCTGTACGGTAAGGAGCTCTACGGCAAGCAGCCGATCCTGCGTTTCATCAACCGCAACGTCATGCAGGTGGACAAACGGCTGCCCCTGGAAGAGGCCAGCTACCGCCTGACCACCTCGCTCGACATCCACACCGACGAGTTCATTGTCCTCGACGGCTCCTGCCTGGCCGGCAAGGGACGGATGATCGACCTGCTCCACGAAATCACCAAGCTGCAGGTCAACCGGGCCCGCCACGCCAACCCGCTCACCCTACTGCCCGGCAACGTGCCCATCCAGCAGTTGCTGCAGAAACTGTTCCGCCAGTCGGTGGCCTTTACCGTCTGCTATTTCGACCTCGACCACTTCAAACCCTTCAACGACTTCTTCGGTTTCAGCCGCGGCGACAAGGTGATTCGCTTTGTCTCTGAACTGCTGACCGCCAACATCGACGATCAAGTCGATTTCATCGGCCACATCGGCGGCGACGACTTTGTCGCCATCTTCCGCAGCCCCAACTGGCAGGACACGGTGGAGCGGATCCTCCAGCAGTTCGACGACAGCATCGGCGGCCTCTACAACGGCCACATCGGCTGCGTGATCACCGCCGCCGACCGGGAAGGCCGGGAGCGGCAATACGGGCAGATGACCCTGTCGGTGGGAGCGGTGGCGGTGCGTCCCTCGCAATGGCGCTGTCACATCGATCTCTCGGAAGAGGCCTCGATCGCCAAACATCACGCCAAGGCCATGCCCGGCAGCAGCCTCTACATCCACCAACTGCAGGTTGAACCGATGCTCGCCGTCGACCTGCAATGCACTGCCGACAGCCAATGCCCCCAGCCTCTCTTACCTCTCTGACCGCTGACTCCGCCATGGACGCGTCCAAGCCCCTGACCCAAGCCAGTTGGCTGACCGTGGGCGTCAAACTGCTGGTTGGCGTTGCCTTGGCGTCCAACTGCTTTATCGGCGCCCTGCTCTGGGTCAACCACCGGGCGACCGAAGCCGCCGAACAACGAACCGCCGAGGTCCTGGCCATCCGGGAACGGGTGGACGTCAACCTGCGGGAGACCATTGTTCGTCTGCAAAAGGAGTTTGTCGCCCTGCCGCAACTGTTCGCCGTGGACGCCAAGAAAACGATTGTGGAGCGGGTAGAGCGCGAATTTCAGGTGCAGGACCGGCAACGGCTGGCCGGCCGGGAAAGTTACGGCGCCTTGTTCTCGCGCACGGAAAAACGCGATCTCGCCAACGGGCAGACCGTGGCCAAAATCGAGGACAACGAACTGACCCTTTCCCTGGGGCTGTTCGACGCGCAGGGCGGTTTTGCCTCGGAGGTTGAGCGGCTGCGACTGGTCAGCAGCCAGCCGGAAACGGACCTGGAACGGTTGCAGGCGCTGATCAACGCGGTCCAGGCTGAAACGCAGAACAGCGCCGGGTTTGAGGACAAGGTGGCGCTGTTGCGCGGCGTTGCCGCCGACAAAAGCCTGGAGGCCGAAAAAAGCCGCACCGAAATCCTCGGCTTTGTTGACGAAATCAATTTCCATGAACGCCAGATGGCTGAGGCCAGCCGGCAGCACCGACGTTTTTCCCTCACCGTCGGGTTGGCGGCCATGGCGGGCAACGCCCTGGTGCTGTTCCTGCTCACCCGCATCATCGTCGAACGGCCGCTGCGGCGGTTGACCGGGATTGTCGAGGCCCTCGGCGCCGGACGCTATCCGGAGATTCCCTGGAGCACCCGCCGCGATCAGATCGGCGTGCTCTGTTCGGCCATTGGCCGCTTTCGCGAGGTGTTGCTGACCCTGAAGCGCGAGGAGAAGCGCAAGGCCGAGGACCGGCAACGGATCGAAACCCTGGTGGCCGCCATGACCGCCGCGATTCACGGGCTCAACCAGCGGGCGGAGCGAATGGCCCAGATGTCGCTCTCGCTTCAGGAACTGGCCGGCATTACCGAGCGGGAGTCGAACAACGTGGCCGGGCTGGCCGGCGACACCGCCCGCCGCACCGACGAGGTCAACGCCTCGTCGCTTCAGATCAGCGCGGCGGTGGGGGATATTCACCGAGAACTCGGCGCCCAGAATCTGGAGGTGGATCAGATGGTGGGAGAGATTGGCCAGGCGCGACGACAGCTGGACAATCTGCGGCAATCGGTGATTGAGATCGACGCCATTGTCGGCGCGGTGCATCTCATCACCGACCAGACCAAGATTCTGGCCATCAACGCCGCGATTGAGGCGGTCAAAGCAGGCGAACACGGCCGGGGCTTTGCGGTGGTTGCCGACGAGGTGAAAAAACTCTCACAGGACACGGCCCTTGCCACCCGCGACGTGCTCGACAAAATCGAGGCGATCAACAGCACCTGCCGCGCCTTTATTGCCTGCTTCGACGTCCTGGATCAGGGGGCGGCGCAACTCCACCAGGTGACCGCAACCATTGGCCAGACGGTTGAGCAACAGCGGAGCCTAACCGGGGCGATCGTCGCATTGGCCGGGGCCACCGGAGCAAACACCCAGGAGGTGTCAAGCCGGATCGCCGAGGTCAACAACGCGGCGGCCGGGGTCTTGCAGCTCTCAGGCGAGACGCGCCAATGCGCCGAGGAAATCGCCTTGCATCTCGGCGAGCTGCTCGCCGGCGGCGTCCATGATCTGGAAACAATGAGCAGCCGGGAAGAGACGGCAGAGGCGGGACGGGACAGCAGTGCCACACACCCGGCCCCGACCCAGGCGCAGCAGTGGCCGGAGGTCGACGTTCGCCGGCCGGCGGCGTCCGTCGAGAGCCTTCCTGCCATCAGCGCTCAAGCGGGTTGAACTAGGCCTCGGGGGGTTGCGGGGCATCCCCAGAGCAGTGTTTGCTCCTGATCAGATAATAGCCGATGCAGAGGGCGAGGATGATGGCGGCCAGTCCCAGCAGGGTCAGCTCCGACGCATCCTTAACATCCAGGATGATCACCTTGCGGGCCACGGCGATAATGGCCACGGACATGACGATCCTGGCATGGTCGGAGGACTGGTGCAGGTAGGTCTTGACGATCGTTTCCAGCAGTTCGATGCCGATCAGCACCAGCATGAACAGGCCGAAGATTTCCAGCAATTCCTCGATTTCCAGGAGAAAAACCGGTGGGCTCACAACGTCCTTGGTAATAATCCAGCCCAACTCCACGGTGGCCAGCACCACCACCAGGGCCATCATCGCCACCAGGGCGAGAATGAGCATCCGCTCCAACTTCTTGATCATCGCTATCATTGCAGGCCTCCGTCGACCATGATGTGCGTGTCTTGATTTCGCCTAGACCCTTCCACGGCGGCGCAGCCACTTCTCCAGCTCGATCACCGCGTAGGTGACGGACGCGCCGCCGACAATCAGCAACCACTCGACCGCATCCAACCCCTGGCTGCCAAAGGCCGCCTGCATCACCGGCAGATAGGTGAACAGCAGCTGCAGCACGATCATCAGGCCTGCCCCGAGCAGCAGGGGTCGATTACTGAAAAAGCCGAGGCTGAAGGGAGAATGGCGCAGCGAACGGCAGTTGAACAGGTAGAACAATTCGCCGAAGACAAAGACATTGACCGCGCAGGTCCGGGCGGTCTCAATGCTGCGGCCCCGCCACAGGCCCAGCTCGAACAGGCCAAAGGCGCCCGCCAGCAGCAGCAGGCCGACCACGAGGATACGGCCGATCAGCTCACCGGTGAGCAGGGACTGCCGGGGATCACGGGGCGGCCGGTCCATGATCCCCGGTTCCTTGGGCTCAAAGGCGAGCATCAGCCCCAGGAGCACTGCGGTGGTCATGTTGATCCACAGGATCTGCACCGGCAGGATCGGCAGTTGGCGGCCGGCAAACACGGCGGCGAGAATGACCAGCCCCTCGCCGAGGTTGGTGGGCAGGGTCCAGGTGATGAACTTGACCAGATTGTCGTACACGCCCCGCCCCTCCTCGACTGCGGCGGTAATCGAAGCGAAGTTGTCGTCGGTGAGCAGCATGTCGGACGCCTCCTTGGCCACCTCGGCGCCGGTGATGCCCATGGCAACGCCGATGTCGGCCTGGCGCAGAGCCGGGGCGTCATTGACCCCGTCACCGGTCATGGCCACGATCTGATCCCTGGCCTGCAGGGCCCGGACCAAGCGCAGCTTCTGCTCCGGCGCCACTCGGGCAAAGACCATCGTCTGTTCGACGGTGGCGATCAGCGCCTCATCGGACAGCTCCGCCAGTTCCCTGCCGGTCATGGCGGCTATCCGCTCCTCGCCGTCGCCGTCCAGGCCTATCTGGCGGGCAATGGCCATGGCGGTGACCGCATGGTCGCCGGTGATCATCTTCACCCGGATGCCGGCCTGCCGGCAGACCCGCACCGATTCGATTGCCTCCGGCCGGGGGGGATCGATCATGGCCTGCAGGCCAAGAAAGGTGAGTCCTTCGGCCACATCCGCGTGGTCAAGTTCCGCTCCGGTTTTTTGCCGCTCCTTGCGGGCAAAGGCCAGCACCCGCAACCCCTTGACCGCGAGCTCTTCGGCCATCCGGTGGCAGGCCTCGCTGTTCAATGGTTCGAGCTTGCCGTCCCTGGCCAGGGTCTGGCAGCAGCGGCTGAGCAGACTCTCCACCGAGCCCTTGAGGTAGACCATCTGCTGCTCCTGGTCCTCCGCTCTGCCGTGCAGGGTGGCCATATACTGGTAGCGGGACTCGAAGGGGACGACATCAAGCCGGGGCCGCTCGACGGCGAGCGTCTCGCGCGTAAAACCGGCCTTGTGCGCCGCCACCACCAGGGCCGCCTCGGTGGGATCGCCCTCCACCCGCCATTCGCCCTCCTCTCCCTTGGCCAGCACCGCATCGTTGCACAGCAGTCCGGCCAGCACACATTCCTGCAGAGCCAGACTGTCCGCCGCCTCAATCCGACGGCCATCGCGGCTGAATTCGCCCTCGGGTTCATAGCCGCCGCCCGAAACCGCAAACAGCTCGCCGCCGGCAAGGATCTCCTGCACCGTCATCTGGTTTTGGGTGAGGGTGCCGGTCTTGTCGGAGCAGATGACGGTGGTGCTCCCCAGGGTCTCGACCGCGGGCAGTTTGCGGATGATGGCGTTGCGTTTGGCCATGATGGACACGCCGAGCGCCAGGGTGATGGTGACCGCCGCCGGCAAACCTTCGGGGATCGCCCCCACGGCCAGGGCCACCGCCGCCATGAACATCTCGTCCCAACTGCCGCCCCGGCCCACACCGACAAGGAAGGTCAGCGCCGCCAGCCCGAGGATGACATAGAGCAGGAGGTGACTGAAGCCGGCGATTTTCCTGGTCAGTGGCGTGGCCAGGATGTCGGCGGCGGCGATCATCTCGTTGATGCGCCCGATTTCGGTGTCCTTGCCGATGGCCACCACCACCCCCCGGCCGATGCCGTAGGTCACCAGGGCCGAGGAGTAGGCCATGTTGCGGCGATCGGCCAGCACCGTGTCCTCGGGCAGGGAGGCCCTGCCCTTCTGGACCGGCGCCGATTCCCCGGTCAGGGCGGATTCATCCACCTGCAGCTCCTTGATGGTCAAAAGCCGCAGGTCGGCGGGCACCTTGTCCCCGGACTGCAGCAGGACGATGTCCCCCGGCGCCAATTGGGCGGCCGGAATCTGTCGTCGCACACCGCCACGCATCACGACGGCGCTGGTGGTCATGCTCCGCGACAGCGATTCAATCGCCTTGATGGCCTTGGCTTCCTGGACAAAGCCGATGATGGCGTTGACCAGCACCACCCCGAAGATAACCCCGGCATCGACCCACTCGTTCAGGAACAGGGTCACCAGGGTGGCCACGAGCAGGATGTAGATCAGGGGCTGGTGAAACTGCTGGGCAAAGAGCAGCAGCGGGCTCGTGCCCTTGTGTGCGACCAGGGCGTTGGGCCCGTACTGCTGCGCTCGCCGCTCGGCCTCCGCCGGGTCCAGGCCATGTTCGGGCGAGGCGTCCAGTCGCTGAACCACCTCGTCGGCGGGGAGATGATGCCATGGGGTTTCGGTCATTGGTTGCATGGGCGGGCTCCTCTGTGGTGGTGTCGGTCAGTCCGCGTTGTCGCCGTTGCGGGCGTCCAGATGCAGCCCCGTGCGGGCAACCAGGTAGGCGCTGATCGGGGCGGTGGTGAAGACAAACAGGGTGATCAGGATTTCATGCAGGCTCACCCCCTGGCCCTGGTCGCTGAAATGGAGAATGGAGGCGATGAGAATACCGCCGATGCCCAGGGTGGTGGCCTTGGTGGGTCCGTGCAAGCGCATGAACAGGTCAGGCAAGCGAGCCAGACCGATGGAGCCGATCAGGGCAAAGGCCGCGCCGATGAGTAGGAACAGGGCGGTGAGCAGTTCAAGCACGGGCGCCTCCTTATTCGATGATGTCGCCGCGCAAGAGGTACTTGCACAGGGCCACGGTGCCGACAAAGCCCATCAGAGCGATGAGCAGGGCCGCCTCAAAGTAAACGGTGCTGTTGAGATGAATGCCCAGCAGCACCAAAAGGGCGGTAGTGTTGACGTACATGGTGTCCAGGGCGAGGATGCGGTCGGCCGGACCGGGACCGCGCACCAGGCGCCAGAAGTTGAGCAGCAGGGCGGCGCCTATGCAGGCCAGGGCGATGGCGACGGCAAGCTTCAGCATGCGAAGATCTCCTTGAGGGGTTGTTCGTAGCGCTGTTTGATGCGGGCGATGAGTGCGGCCTCGTCGTCGACGTCCAGGGCGTGGATGAGCAGGACAGGCTGGTCCGGGCTCAAATGGGCGGCCACCGTGCCCGGGGTCAGGGAAATGGTATGGGTGAGCAGGACAATGGCCAACTCGCTGCGCAGATCAAGCGGCAGCCTGATGAAGGCCGGCCGCAGCCGGCGCGCCGGACCGAGGATCAGCCGCGCCGCCACCAGGTTGGCCAGCGTGATGTCCCACAGCAGCACCGCCAGGTAGGGCAGCAACAGGAGGGGGCGGTGGACACGCGGCCGGTCCGGCCAGAAGCGCACGGTGAACAGAGGCAGGCCAAGGGCGAGCAGTCCGCCCAGGACAAGGTGGCCGGGGGTCAGGGATTGGGCCAGCAGCAGCCAGACCAGCCACAGGCAGCCGCTCGTCAGCGGTTGGGGCAGCCAGCGCTTCATGGTGTTCCTCCGGTGGCCGATGCTCCGAGCACGGCGTCGATATACTGTTGCGGGGCAAGCAACTGGTGGGCGGCGGCCTCGGTGTAGCGGCTGATCGGGGCGGCGGCAATGGTCATCCCAATGCTTGCCGCCAGCAGCAGGGCAGCCGGCAGCAGCTGTCGCCATCCGACAGTACCGGCGGCGCCGGCCGTACCCGCTGTCCCCCAGAACAGGCGACTGCCCGCCCGGCTGAGGGCAATCAGCGTCAGCAGGCTGGCGCCCAGCACCACGATCCACAACCATGGGCCGTCTGCCGGGGCCACCGAGCGCAGCAGCATCAATTTGCCGATAAAACCCGAGAGCGGCGGCAGACCGGCGGCCGCCACGGCGCCGAGAACGAACAGCAGGCCGAGCCGGGTCGGCTGGAGCAGGGGCGGGCCGGGGATGAACCGGTCCTCGACCTCGCCGCGCTGGCGGGTGATCGGCTCGGCCAGCAAAAAGAGGCCGGCGGCGACCAGGGTGGTGTGCGGCAGATAGTAGAGGGCCGCGGCAATGCCAGCGGCGTTGAACTGGCCGATGCCGGCCAGCAGGGCGCCCACCGAAAGCACCACCAGCGAAGCGATCAGGGTTCGCAGCCGGGCTGCGGCAAGCACGCCCAGACCACCGGCGGCTAGGGTGAGCAGGGCCAGCAGCGGCAGCACCTCTGCAATGGCGCTGCCCACCGCCCCCTGTGGCGGAAGGATCAGAGTCACGGTGCGCAGGATGGCGTACACCCCCACCTTGGTCATGACCGCGAACAGGGCCGCCACCGGAGCCAGGACCGATCCGTACAGAGGAGGCAGCCAGGGGTGCAGCGGCAGGATCGCCGCCTTGAGGCCGAAAACCACCAGCAGCAACAGCCCGCCGGCCCGCAGCAGGGCCACCTGTTCCACGGGAGCCGCCGCCACCTTGCTCCCCAGGTCGGCCATATTGAGGGTGCCGGTCAGTCCGTAGAGGGCGCCGACGGCTAGGAGAAAGAGCGCCGAGCCGATCAGGTTGAGCGCCACGTAGCGGAGGCTGGCGCGCACCCGTTCCGCCCCGCCGCCGTGCAGGGACAGGCAGTAGGAGGCAATCAGCAGGACCTCGAAGAAGACGAACAGGTTGAACAGATCACCGGTGAGGAAGGCGCCGTTGATGCCCAGCAGCTGGATGGGAAAGAACACATGGAAGTGGTGGCCGCGGGCGTCGTCGCCATTGACGGCGTGGAGCAGGCTGAGCAGGGCAAGCACGGCGGTGGTGGTCAGCAGCAGGCCGCTCAACCGGTCCAAAACCAGGACAATGCCGAACGGGGCCGGCCAGTTGCCCAGCCGGTACACGGTCAGTCCACCGCCGGCGGCGCGCTCCAGCAGGACCATGGCCGCCACCAGCAAGCCGCTGGCGCAGGCAAGGGAAACGAGCCGCTGGCGTCCGATTTCCCGCCCGCCAAGCAGCAGGTTGACCATGGCCGCCACCAGGGGCAGGACCAGCGGGACCATGAGCCAGTGAGTCATCGTCCGCCCCCCTTGCCGTCGACATGGTCGTTGCCCAGTTCACCCCGGGCGCGCAGGGCCAGGATGAGAACAAAGGCGGTCATGGCAAAGCCGATGACAATGGCGGTCAACACCAGGGCCTGGGGCAGGGGGTCGGCGCTCGCCCCTTCGGCTCCGGAACCGACCAACGGCGGCGCGCTGGCCAGCAGTCGGCCGGTGAAGAAGAGAAAGAGGTTGACCGCATAGGAGAGCAGCGAGAGTCCCACCACCACCGAAAAGGTGCGGGCGCGGAGCAGCAGGTAGACTCCGCAGGCCACCAGGACGGCCACGGTGCAGGCAGCCAGGGCTTCCATTAGACCTCCCCCCCTTTGCGTGCTTCGGCGCAGCGCAGATTGAGATTGCCCAGGGTGGCAAGGATCAGCATCACCACTCCGACCACGGCGAGATAGACCCCAAAATCGAACAGCATGGCCGTGGCCAGTTCCAACTCGCCGACCAGCGGCAAGGAAAAATGGCCGAAGGCGGAGGTGAGAAAGGGGCGGCCAAACAGCCAGGAGCCCGCGCCGGTGGCGGAGGCGATCAGTACCCCCCAGGCGATCAGCGGCTGGTAGCGCATGCGCCACTGCTGTCGGGTCCAGGCGATGCCGCTGGCCATGGACTGGAGGATCAGGGCCACGGCGGTGACCAAGCCGGCGATGAAACCGCCGCCCGGCGCGTTATGGCCACGGAGGAAGAGGTGGATCGACACCAGCAGCGCCAGCGGCAGCAGCAACCGGGTGAGCAGCGACAGCACCAGGGTGTGGCGCTCGTCGGCATAGCGGCGAGGCAACCCTTCCACCGTGCCCGCCTCCAGGCAGAGGTTGTCGAGCAGGGCAAAGATGCCGAGGGCGGCCACGGCGAGCACGGTGATCTCACCCAGGGTGTCGAAGCCGCGAAAGTCGACCAGAATGACGTTGACCACGTTGGCGCCGCCGCCACCAGGAAGGCTGTTGGCCAGATAAAAATCGGAGATGGCGGCAAAGGGACGGGTGAGGATGGACCAGGTGAGCATGCCGGCGCCCCCACCCATGCCCAGGGCCAGCAGCAGGTCGCGACCGCGCCGGAGCGGGCGGGACTCGGGCCGGCCGTGCTGGGGCAGGAAGAACAGGGCCAGGATGAGCAGAAGGATGGTCACCACCTCCACGGCCAGTTGGGTCAAGGCGAGGTCGGGCGCGGAAAAGCGGACAAAGGCCAGCACCACCATCAGCCCGACCACGCTGAGCGCAATCAGGACGGTGAAGCGGCGGCGATGCCAGAGCGCCGCCAGCACGGCGGCTCCCATCATCAACAGCGCACCGACGAGGGTCAGGCCATCGATGGGACTTAAGCGCAGGGGGCCGGTGAGCGCTGTCGTGGCGGTGGCCAGCGGCCAGCACACGGCCGCAACCGCGGCCAGCAGGAGCAGGGCCGTGGCGCGCTGCAGGGAACCATTTTCCAGCGCATGGGTGAGCCGGCCGGCAGCGGAAACCATTCGTTCAACACTGCTTTGAAACAGGGCCAGGGCGTCCATGGCCGGCCAGTGGTGGTGATGCAAGGCGAACAACCAACGGCGGGCGGAATAGAGGCCCAAACCTCCGACCAGGGCCACCAGGCTCATGGCCAGGGGGGCGTTGAAGCCGTGCCAGATGGCCAAACTGTAGTCGGGAAGCGGAGCGCCCAGCATGTCGCCGGCCGCCAGGGCGAGAAAGGGGGCCACGGTCAGTCCGGGGAAGATGCCCACCAGCAAACACTGGCCGACCAGGATCACCACCGGCAGTTGCATGAAGCGCGGCGGTTCGTGGGGTGGAAATTTGGGCAGGTCGCGGGGTTGACCGTTGAAGAAGACATCGTGGATGAAACGGGCGGAATAGGCCACGGCAAAAACGCCGGCCAGGGTGGCGGCCAGCGGCGCCAGCCAGCGCGCCGGTCCGAGCGCGCTCAGGTGCAGGGTCTCGGCAAAAAACATCTCCTTGGAGAGAAAGCCGTTGAGCAAGGGCACGCCGGCCATGGCCGCGGCAGCCACCATGGCCAGGGCGGCGGTGCGCGGCATATACCCCCACAGGCCGTTGATCAGCCGCATGTCGCGGGTGCCGGTCTCATGGTCGATGATGCCGGCGGCCATGAACAGCGAGGCCTTAAAGGTGGCGTGGTTGATGAGGTGAAACACCCCGGCCACGGCGGCCAGCGGCGTGTCGATGCCGAACAACAGCACGATCAGACCGAGATGACTGATGGTCGAGTAGGCCAGCAACCCCTTGAGATCGTGCTGGAACAGGGCGTGATAGGCCCCGTACAACAGAGTCAGCAGACCGGCCCCACCCACGGCGAAGAACCACAAGTCCGTACCGGAGAGGACCGGAAAGAGCCGGGCAAGCAAAAAGACGCCGGCCTTGACCATGGTGGCCGAATGGAGGTAGGCGCTGACCGGGGTGGGCGCGGCCATGGCCCTGGGCAGCCAGAAGTGGAACGGAAACTGGGCCGATTTGGTGCAGGCGCCGAGCAGAATGAGCAGCAGGGTGGGAACATAGAGGGCATGGGCGCAGATCAGGTCGCCCATGTGCAGCAGGGCCGAGATACGATAGGTGCCGGCGATCTGCCCCAGGAGAAGACACCCGGCCAGCAGGGCCAGGCCGCCGCCGCCGGTGATGGTCAGGGCCATGGCCGCCCCCCCCCTGGCCTCACGACTCTGGTGGTTGAAGCCGATGAGCAGAAAGGAGCTGAGCGAGGTCAACTCCCAGAACACCACCAGCTGCAGCAGGTGGTCGGAGAGCACCACCCCGAGCATGGCGCCCATGAACAGTAGGAAGAGGCTGTAGAAGCGGCCGAGATCCTCCTCCTTGGCCAAATAATACTGGGCGTAGAGGATGACCAGCAGGCCGATGCCGAGGATGAGCAGGACAAACAACGCCGCCAGACCGTCCATGCGCAGGGCGAGGTCCAGCCCGGCCTGGGGCAGCCAGGGCCAGTACACTGCCATGGGGTCGCCGGCAAATGCCGCCAGCAGGCCGGGGAACGCTGCCAGCAGGGCAGCGATGGTCACGACCGCAGCCGCCAGGGCCGGGGCCGTTCGGCCGACTGGCCGCAGGATCAAGGCAGGAAGCAGGGAGCCGACGAGCGGCAGCAGAACAAGCAGCAACAGCGGCATGGGGGGCAGGTCCTCCAGCAGAAGACACCCTGTTCCCTCGCTCTCCGGCAGTGCGCGCTTTCTCCCTGGAAGGCACGCGGGTAGGGTCTACCGGGAGATGAGGTCAGGAAGACCTATCTTGCCATGAAGGCCGAACAATATCAATGCTTACCAAGACAGCTCTCCGAGGTGCGCGGGAAACATCCATCCACCATCCCGGCAGCCTCGGCCAGCCAGCCGGCGCGCTGCGCCGGGCTGCTGGTCGCCACCACGCCAAACATCCGGCGCTCACATCGACTCACCCCGCAGAGGCCAAAAACGCAGTCTTTCCAGATACGCTCCAGGGGATCGCCAAACACTGACTGCTCGCGCGCAGCCACGGTGTTCGAGGTGTTGAGCACCAGGGCAACCCGCGCCTTGAGCAGGCCGCGGGGCACGCCTTCGCCGCTGTCGCCTTCCAGAAATTCGTAGGCCACGCCCGGCCGGACGATCCGGTCCACCCAGCCGGTTAATATGGCCGGCGGCATGCCCCACCAGTTGGGGTGGACAACGATTATGCCGTCGGCCGCCGCGATCTCGGCGCAGTGGCGGGCAATCAAAGGCGGCAGGGCCGCGCCCCTGGCAATCTCGTCGCCGGGCAACACGGGATCAAACCCTTCCCGGTAGAGATCGTGGACAACCACGCCGTGGCCGTTGGCCGTCAACCGATCCGCCGCCGCGCGCGCAAGGGCGTGGTTGAAACTGCCCTCCTGGGGATGGGCAAGAATGAGCAACACCTGCATCGTCGCCCCTCCGCTCAGGCCGGGGATGCGCCGCAGATTGCATCCACGCTCAGCACCTTGGCAAAAGGCCCGTCCAGGGCGGCCAGATAGGCCGCCTGCACCTGCTCGGCGCTCACCGCCACGCCGCCAAACGACAGGGCCTTAGTGGCGCAGGCGTCGTGGGCGAGCACGCACTGAAAGCCGTAATCCGCAGCGGCGCGGGTGGTGGCGTCAATGCACATGTGGGTCATCATGCCGGCAATCACCAGGGTTGAGGTCTGCCGCCGGCGGAGACGCTCCAGCAATCCGGTCTGGCGAAAGCTGTTGGGAAAATGTTTGACCACCACCGTCTCGCCCGCCAACGGCGCCACGTCCGGATGGATGGCGACCCCAGGCGTGTCGGGCAGAAAAAAGGTGGCCCCCTCCCGAGAGGCGACATGCTGGACATGGATCACCGGCAGGGATTTGCGGCGGAAAAACTGCAGCAGTTCTTTGGCCTTCACGGCCGCCTCCGGGCTTCCGACCAGTTCCATGGTTCCGCCGGGAAAATAATCGTTTTGGATGTCGACAAGCAGCAAGGCCTGGTTCATGGGTTTTCTCATAGGGGTAGGGGTTGATCGTCTTTAGGGTTGTTCGCGGATCGTTGCGACGGTCAGGCCTCCAACAGAGGCGCCAACGGAAAGCCGACGCGGGCAGGCCCGGCGTCCCGGTCGCTGCGGTCGGGACGCCGGAAAAGGCGGGAAGGCAGGCGGCGGGAATTGTTATTCGCGCATAATGGTGGAACGCCGCTCCGCATCCTCGGGAAACACCCGCCCGGTCTTCAGGCATTCGAAAATGTGGTTGAAAACCACGCCAGGTTCGCCCTGTTTGCGGCCGCTGCGGAAATAGCTGTGGCCCTTGGGATGGTCGTAGGCGTTGTTGACGTCGTCGCAATCGACGATATACACGTTATTGGGCGTCAGGTCCATATTCTCGGGGCCGCTGTGGCCAAGACGACGGGAGGCGATCTTGTTTTTGAGGTTGGCCGCCTTGCTGCTGCGCAGGGCAAGATCGTCCGAGGCGAAATAGACCACCACGTTGCGCGAGGCGTCGCAGATCAACCGCCCCTTTTCCTCGCGGTGGATCGACTCGTTTTCAATGTCGGCGGCAACCAGAAAGGTGTTGCGGAAGATCATGGGCACGCCGTCGGCCAGGTCGTACTTGTTCCAGGAAACCATGGTTTCGCGCAACACCCTGTTGCCCATGGAATGGGCGAGCACGTTGATCCGCTTGAGGCAAGGGTCGGAATTGGGGTCGTTGAGATTGGATTCGCGCCACTCGATGAACCGGCACAGAGCGCGGGCAAAGGACGGGGCGCTGGCGTCCGCCGCCTTCTGGTCGTCCCAGTAATCCTTGACGATGCCCATGTCGTTGTCGCAGGGCCAGATCACCGGCACCACCAGCACCTCCTCGGAGCATTTTTGATCGCACAACTGCTGAAACTCCCTTGCCCCCCTGAACACGTCCTCGGGCAGATTGGAATAGCCGTGGATGTAGAGCAGCAGCTGCCGGTAGGACGACTGCTTGAGCGCCGACATGAAATTCAGGCCGCCGACCTCGGTGCAGCCGCCGTCCTCGCCCAAACGGCAAAAATAGACCGAGTTGCTGGGCGCGTTGTTGCGCAGATCAAAGTCAAATTTCCGCCCCACCCTGGTTTGGATGGATCCCTTGGGAAAACGATTGGTGATGAACAGCATGGTTCCCTCCTGATCAATGGATCGATAAACAAGACACGTAAGACTGTTTCTATTTCGGTAAACAGCCGCCGCGACCAGAGCCGCCCTGGTCGCGCGTCAGCAGAAAGCGGTCGTTGCCGGATTCGTCGTCCCGACCGATGCAAGCAAAACCGCATTTTTCGAGCACCTTGCGCGACGGCCCATTCTCGGCTCCGGCATGGGCAACCACCGCAACAACCAGCGGCTCGGCAAACGCGCGCCCCACCAAGGCGTGGGCGAGTTCGGTCGCATACCCCTGCCCCCGCTGCGCCGGCAGGATCGAGAAGCCGATTTCAACCTCGCCGTTGTCGTCCGGCGGCCCGCAATAGCCCCCGGCGCCGACCGCGACCGCAGGCTGTTCGCCGTGTGCCGGTCGAACGGCATACCAGCAAAACCAGCCGCAGACGTCCGGCCCGCCTTCAATCAGCCGGGCCAGAAAGAAGGCCTGCGCGTCCCGGTCGTACTCGCCCGGCGGCCAATCAGGCCCAACGCTGGCCCCCAGCAGCTGCGCCAACCGTTCCGGCGCCACCAGTTCCGCGATCAGGTGGTGCGGCTCGGCGGCCACCAACGCAAGCCGTCCGGTCAGCAAACGCTTTGCCGCGACCATGGCCGCACCAAGCGGCCCGGTTACGCCGCAACCGACTGCCACAATTTCGCCTCGGCTTCGCGGCGGCGCTTCAACCCGGCCAGTTCCTTGCCGCCCGCCTTGGTCCAACGGAGAAACTGGGCCGGAACCTGAGCAAAGGCGCCCTCATTGACCAATCGAAGCAAGGTCGAACGCTCCAGCGCGCCTACGCCGACATTAAAGGCGAAACTGACCAGGGCGCAGAACTTGACGTCGCTGACCGCCACTTTGAGCAGTTGCTCCACGCCGGCGGAAAACCGACGGACGTCGTCGGTCAGCAGCACCTCGGCCTCGGCCTTGGTGATGCCGCCAGGGTAGACGGAACGCGCCAGTGCTTTGTTCTCCGCGCCTTTAATCTGCTTGCCGCGCGGATCAAGCGCCACATGGCCCCAGCCGATGGTCCAGTAGCCGGCCGGACAGAGGTAGGGGTCCAGATTGACGGTCGTCGGGTCGCCGTCGGGAATGCCTTCAAACGATTTGATCAACTCCACCGCCTGACTGAGGTTTCGCGCCATGGTGTTCCCCCTGGTTTGTTGGTTGTTGCCGATCTGATCTGACGATCAAGACGCTGAATACGTTCAAAAAACGTCTCTAACCATTGGCTGATGCAGAGGAAAAAACAATACAGAAAAAATGGGATAAAAATGGATAGTGAAAATATCCACAGATGCGATGCGCGCCTTCTGCCGCAGCCCCGCCGAGGCCTGACGACAGCCGGCTCAGCTCATGATCCCGTGCCCTGTCCCGGTTGCGGGGTTGCGACGCAGCGCATCTCCTGCGCCTCGTACCCCCAGGTGATCATCGCCTCGCCGTGATGTTCCCACAGCGATTCGTTGCGGCCTTGGTAGCGGGCGCCGCTGGCGCTGGGCTGCTGGATCATCAGGGAAACCTGGTCGCCGCGCTCGGCAATCAGCGTTCGCGGATCGGTCTGGAAATAGGTGGCGATCACCTCGTTTGCGGGATTGCCGGCGCACTGATAGATTATTGGCCCAATGCCTGCAACCAGGCGATAGCGGGCCTGCAATTCGGCGATGCGCATGCGGTAGCTGTCGACCAAGCAACGCCGCAGGTCGTCGCTTTTCCAGCAGTCGTTGCGGCCTTTGATCCAGCCGCGCTGCTCGGCCTTGAGCCGGGGTGGATGCTCGTTGGCCGCCTTTTCGGTTGCCTGCGCGTACACGTCGGCCAGTTTGCGATCCAGCGCGGGCAACTCCTGAGCATCAGCGCAAATCGTCGCCTCAACGCTGCCGGGCCCCGCCTTGGCGCAGTCAAAAGAAGGCCCGGCCGCCAGGGCGGCGGCTGCGTGGAAGGTGGCGAACGCCAGCGCACAGAGCGCCGACGCCTGCATTGATGGTGACAAAGCTGGGATCTTCATTGGCAACTCCTCATGAGTAGGCTATGCAGAGTTTGCGGCCTCGACGCCACGGCGTGGAATCCGGGGCCGCAGAAAGGTTCCGGAAGCACGGTCGCGGATTGCGCGGGCTCTTGCCGGGCTGCGGGATGGCCCATCAATGCCCCGCGACCATACAAATATTTGGCCTTGGCTTGACGGCCGGGCCGATCATGAAAAGATTTTTCAAACAGCAGCCCTGTTCCCTTTTCATTCCCCCGATGGAGGCGCATTCATGCTCAAGCAAACCATGCTGACCCTTGGATTGATCGTTGCAGCGACGCCCCTGGCGCCCAGCGCCGGACTGGCGCATTACACCAGCGGCGTTGAACACCTTGGCGAACGGACCGCCTCTTTTCTCGCCTCGCCCTTTGTCGCGGCCTTTGATCCCGCCCCGCACAGCTATCAGCCGCCGGTTGCCGCTGTTCCGCCCCAGGTTCCGCCGGGCATGTGCCGCTGGGAGCGCCAAGTGCTCGACGCCTACGGCAGACCGATGCTTGATCAATCCGGCCAGCCCCGGCGCGAGTTCACCATCGCGCCCTGCCAGCATCCGCCGAATTGAGGTTCGCGCCTTTACGCAGCGCTTACCAAGGCGGGGCAAATCCCAAGAAGGTTGACAATCGTTTGGAATGGCTTTGGGTAGCCGGCGCACACTCACGTCCCCATATTGCGCGGGGCTTCATTCGGGCTGCTCCCGGCTACTCTGCGTGGCGGCACGGCTGGGTTGCGATGATCCCGGCTGCGGCCAGGGCCTCAATTTCCGTTGGCGAAAGTCCGACCAGTTGGAGGATGTCGGCGGCGCCTTCGCCCACCATGGGCGGTTGCAGGCGCAGATCAAAGGTCTGGCCGGCAAGCCGCAGCGGCAGTTTGGGCAGCTTGACCTGTTTGCCGGAGGGTGTTTCGGTAACGGCCAGGCCGCCGGATTGGTTCATGTGGGGATCGTCCCAGAGATCCACTGGCTGGTTGACCGGGGCAAAGGGGATCCCGGCCTGCTCGGCCAAGGCCATCAACTCGGCTTTGGTCAGTCGTTGCAGCCGGCGCTGCAGTTCGGGGAAGAACCAGGAGCGCGCCTCGATCCGGCCCTGGTTGGTGGCCAGTTTGGGATCTTCGGCCCAATCGTCGAAGCCGAAGGTTGCACAAAAACGGCACCAATGGCGGTCCGAGGTGAGACCGATGAACACCTGCTGGTTGTCTTTGGCGGCAAACAGCTCATACACCGCCCAAGTGCGCCCGCGCTCGGGCATAGGCGGCGGGGCCTGCCCGGAAACCCCGGCCCCGGCCATGTGCTGGCCCATGAGAAAGGCCACGGATTCAAACAGCGAGGCCTGCACCACCTGCCCCTGGCCGGTCTGCCCGCGCTGGAGCAGGGCGGCGAGAATGCCGATGACCCCGAAGCCGCCGCTGAGGATGTCGGTGACCGAGGCGCCGGCGCGCATCGGTTTGCCGCTGGGTCCGGTCATGTAGGCCAGACCGCCCATCATCTGCACCACCTCGTCCAGGGCCGGCCGGTGGGCGTAGGGGCCGGGCATGAACCCTTTGAGCGAGCAGAAGATCAGACCGGGGTTGCGCCGCCGGCAGACCTCGGCCCCGAGCCCCAGCCGTTCGACCGTGCCGGGGGCAAAATTCTCAATCAGCACGTCAACCTTTTCCACCAGCTTGAGAAAGAGTTCCCGCCCCTGTTCGTGCTTCAGGTCAATGGCCAGGCTTTTTTTATTGCGGTTGAAGCAGGTGAAAAAACCGGCGCCAAAGCCCTGCAGCCAGCGGGTGTCGTCGCCCTTGCCCGGCCGTTCGACCTTGAAGACCTCGGCCCCGAGATCGGCCAGAATCAAGCCGCAGGCCGGCCCCATGATGTTGTGCCCCAGTTCCAGCACCCGGAGACCGGAGAGCGGCAGAGGCGGATGCGGCGAATGCGACGGACGGGGCGACGAGTCGGGTTGCTGGTTTTCCATAGTGTTTTCCATGTGCTGCTGCATTGTTGCGATAAAAGAATCACGAAACCGCCGACCGGGCGCTGCTCCTGCGCTTCTATCCCTGTCCCGCCGACTCCGCCTTTTTCTTGGCTTCGACCAGACGCCTGCGCCGCGCCGCCCACAGGGCCTTGGTCATCACCACAAACCGCACCCGAACCACCTTGACGGTGACCACTAGGCAGGCCGTGAGCAGGAAAAGATAGGCGAACTGCGCACCCAAAACCTGTGCGGACGCAATCACCACATGCCACAGCGTGCCGACAATGCCGACCGCAAAGGAGACCATGGTGTTGTTGGAAAGAAAAAACTGGGCCAGCGCCCGCTGCAGGTGTCCGTGGGAATCCTCGTCGTTTCGCAGTTCCGCCAGCAGCAGATACAGGCCCTGGTATTCGGCGTAGGGCTCCAGTGTGATTGCCCGCTGTCCCAGGGGATCAACCCCCTTGGGGATGTCGATGGCGATCTTTTCAGGACCCAGCCATTTGTGGTCAACCAGAAACGATTCCAGCAGGATGCCGACCGCCTGGGTCATGATCATGATCGTCACCGCGACCCCGGCCACGGCCCAATCGCTGAATTCCTTGACCGCCGAGGCGGCGGGCAGCAGGGAGCAGGTGTCGCCCACAACCATGGCGCCAAATAGGGTGGCCATGGAAACCAGGCCGGGAATGACCATGGCCAGCGTGATCCAGACCGAAATGTTGAAAAAAGCGGTCATCGGTTGCCTCCTTGCGGATTGCCTCTTCCCGGAAACCTCGTCTGCGCGCTCTCCTGGACGCGCGCGGCGGGCGGTTCAGCCTTTTTTCCAACCCCGTTTCCGACCACCAAACACCGCGAATCGACACCGGCTGCGCCAACACTCCACCGGCGCAAACCCCGCGTCGGCCAGCCAGGCCAATTGATCGGTCAACAGCGCGTTCCGATCCGCACGCATTCGCTCCTGCGCCTGTTGCAAGGCCGCATCCGAGACGCCGGCGGCGCGAACCTCGGCCAGCCACTGTTGCGCATAGACCTCTTCCTCGGCAGCGGAAGGCCCCCGCACCTGATCGACATTGACAAAGAGCCCGCCGGGGCGCAGGGCCTGGTGAATTTTCTCGAAAAGCCGCTGCTTGTCGGCATCTTCAAGATGGTGAATCGACAGGGCCGAGATCACCAGATCGTAGGCGGCCGGGGCCTTGAGTTGCAGGTGATCCTGCACGGCGTAAGAGATGCGCGGGTTGCCCTGAAAGCGCAATTGCGCCTGGGCGAGCATGGCCTTGGAGAGGTCGGTCAGATGAATGCTGGCCTGGGGATAGGCCGCAGCGACCATGGCGGCAAACAGCCCGGTGCCGGCGCCGAGATCAAGCACCTCCGGGGCGACCGCCGATTGCGGCAGGGCTTGCAAGGCTGCGCCGTACAATTGGGCAAAACCGGGCACAAGTTTGGGACGGTCCTGATCGTAGGCCGTCGCGCAACGGTCAAACAAATCGCGAATGTTGCAGGCGTTGTGCATGAATGCCTCGGGGAAAGAAAGGAAAGCGTGGAACCCGCAGGAAGCACTATAAAAAGCACGGCCAGAAAGTCACCAACAATTATCCTCCCCGCCCCCAGCCCTGCCGGCCAAATTCTGCTTGCCCGAATGCTGGGCCATTCGGTATACTCCTGCAAAATCAAACTCATACACAGGACGCCGTTGCCGCGCAAGGCTGGGTCAACACCCTGCGCCTGCCCCCCGCACACCTGGCGTCAAGCCCAAGGAGGTCTTCATTGAACGCACGCATCTTTCCCAGCGGTTGCCCACGAGGCCTGACGGCGTCCGCCATGCTGACAACGGTCGCGCTCTTGGCCGCAGCTGCCGTTGGCCGCGCCGAGTCGCCCAACGCCTACCTGGCCCAGTTGCCCGCTGTTCCGGAGAACGGCTGCTTTGTCAAGGGGCTGGGCGACCCCGCTTTTTCGGCTCAGATCGACGCTGTTTCCGACCGCTTGAACGAAGAGGTCGCCGAGCGCAAACGCATTCTCAAGCAGGCGCAGAACCAAAACAGCAAGACCGCTCAGGAAGCAATGATGAACCAGCCCGGTTCCGAAGGCGTTGACGGCGAAACCCTCAAGCAGATGTCCCGCGAGGCAAAGCGCCAGAAGGCTGCGCAGGTGATGGAGCAGCAATTCGGCGTCTCCATGGAAGAACTGAAAAACCTGAAAAAGACCAGCCGGGAAGGCCAGGAGGGCTGGGGCAAGGCCCTGATCGGCCAGATGCAGGCCGACGCGGCCATGGATCCGGAAAAAGCGGCGAAAACCGCGCAGGGCAACATGCAGACGGCGCAGTTGGCCCAGCGACAGGCGGATCTGGCCCACAAGATCCAGGCGGCGCTGGCCAAATGGGAACAGAAAATGACCGAGATCGAACCCAATCCCGATGCCGACGAGCTGCGCAAGGCTATCGACACGCAGATGCGACAGCAGGGCGACGGCGAAATGTTGTCGGGATTGCAGGATGTCCTGCCCCAGGAAAACGCCATCACCAGAACGTATCGCGAGGCCGTCAAGACCGAGGAAGACAAGCTGAAGGCCATGCAGGCCGCGTACAGAGACTGCCCCGATCTCAATTTCCAGAAGCGACGACTCTTTACCGCGCGGGAGAGCTACTGCACCAATCTGTCGGCCCGCTATCTCGCAGCCTTGAGAGGCTATCAAACCGCGGTGATCGGTGCGCTGCCCGATGCCGAGGAGATGGACAAGGTGCAGATGGAAATCCAAAAGATCCAATTCGGGGTGGAGGCGCCGCCAGAGCAGCGGGAGATGGCCGGACTGGGGCTGGTGCAGGGGTATATCAAAAAGCTGCGCACCGCCTACCTGTTCGACCTAACGCCGGGCCCCTACGAAGATCTGCCCTGCGATGGCAAGCTCGGGCGTTAGGGGCAAGCCCATGCGCTCCCTGTTGCTCTTTCTACTGAGTCTCCTTCTGGTGGCCGTACCGGCTCTGGCCGCCGACCCGCCAACCGATCCGGCGGCGATCCGCAGCGAGATGATCAGAATTCGCCGTTCGACCAACTGGAACGATCCCACGGCGGTGCAAAAGGCCAACGAACGCATCCGGCAACTGACCGCGCAACTGGAAACAAACCGGCTGAAGCAGGAGGCGGTCAAGGCCGGGGCCACGACCGAGCAGGCGGCCGAAGCGGTGGAATCCGCAGTGCTCAATCGGGCGACTGCGCTGGACAAGGTCGAGGATTCGGCGGCCAAGGGCCGGGGGAGCGGCATCGACCTGGCCGAAGAGGTGCGGCAGCAGATCGTCCAGGAATACGAGGAGGACCGCAATCCGCTGATCAGGAACCCAGCGCTGTTCGACGAGTTGACGGTCTTGGTCATCGATTTCGCCCTGCCCCGAGCCCAGGAGCGGGCCGAGCAGCTCGACCAGTTCAAGGCAATCAACACCCTGATCCTCAAGGGCGCCGGGCCCGGCGCGCCGGTCAATTTGGAGGCGATCCTTGCCAAGGCGCGCCATCTGCCGCTGACCGCCCTGTACATGATCAATTTTGAGACGGGCCTGTCAACGGTTCCGCTCGCGGTTGCCGCTTTCCCCGACCTGACCGAACTTGGTCTGTTCAACAACAATCTCACCGCGCTGCCCGTCGCCCTGGGCCAACTGGACAAGCTGCGCATCCTCTACCTTGACGGCAACCCCATCGCCACCCTCAAACCGGCAATCGCCGGCTTGCGCGGCCTCAGCGAATTGGGCGTCGCCAGAACCCGAATCTCCGCCGCCGAGGCGGCCGAGATCGCCAACATGTTGCCGCAATGCAAGGTGCTGAGCCAATGACCCGTTCTCTTCTTTTTGCGCTTGCCTTGACGCTGATCGCCGGTCCCGCACGGGGATACACCGTGCCGGAAATCTGGATTGAATCAAACGCCCTTGAAACCGGCGGCTACACAGACGGGGAGGGGGTTCGCCTGCATCTCCAGGGGATGCTGATGCAGACCATCGAACGGGCCTTTCCCTGCGTCAGCATGCTGTCCAGGGACGACGCCCGCACCATCCTCGAGTTTGTGCGCCAAAGGGAGCGGCTTGGCTACAGCGGACTCAATCCCAATGCGCAGGAAATCGACCTGGAAGGCTTGGGCGGCGCGGCCCAGGCCCGCTTTTTTATCCTGGCGCATGTCAACGGCGCGGGCAAGACAGCGGAAATGACGGTGAACTTTTATGATCGCCGGTTCAAGAAAAACAATATTTCCCTCCGCAGGACGGCAACAGGCCCGGGCGACGCCGCCTTTGGCCCCATCCAGGAGATGGTGGAGGAGTTGGTGCGGGAAATGGCCTACCTGGAAATCTGTCCGTATACCGGGCCAGTGACCATCACGTTGAATTCAAGCCGGAAAAAGGACGAGGTCAGCGAATATCCGGTGTCCTGCAACGCGCTCGACGGCATGTTCAAGCGTCGTCAGCAGGAAGATTTCAATGTTGTGCAGCAGTGGCGGCTTCATCGAAGCGGCAACCCCGACGTCAGCGGCGAGATGACCGCAACCATCCACGACGTTCGCGAGGATCGCGAGGAAAACAGCTGCTACTCCTGCGCCTCGGGCCGCAAGGGCGGCCGGACCAACACCAAGACCACCACCATCAAGGCCGAGGTCAACGGACTTTCCAATAGAAGCAGAGTGCCTGGAGAACAAGAAAACCACGACGCCACGGTGCGTCTCTCCTTTGCCAGGAACGGCTCCTATACGATCAGCGTCAACGGATCTTCCCAAGCCGCCAATTACCGAGGCAAGATCCAAGAGACCACCGAGGGCACCTGCGATCTGGTCAACACCACTGTCGAGTTGAAAGAGAATGATGTCCTGCCTCTCATCCAGTACAACCGCAGCCTGCCGTTGACCGTTCCCAAAACCACCTTTCCGGGCACGCCCTTTGACAAGCGGCTGACCGGCAAGCGAGATATTCCCCTTCACGATCCCTTGACCGGGGAAGACGCAACCATCACCCTGGAGTTTGACCTGCACCGGAAATAAGGGCCGCGCGCTCCGTTTTCACGCCTGATACACCACAAAACGATTGCCGCCCTCGGCCTTGGCCTGGTACATGGCGCGATCCGCGCACCGCAGCAACTCTTCTCCTTCCTGGGCGTGATCAGGGTACAGGGCAATGCCGATGCTGGCGGAGACGTTGACCAGATGCCGATCAATCGGGAACGGTTGCGCCACAGCCAGACGAATCTTCTCCGCCACCACCAGGACGTCCCGCCCATCTTTCATCACCGGCAGCAGCACCACGAATTCATCCCCGCCAAGACGCGCCAGGGTGTCGGCGACCCGCACCTCCCCCAGCAACCGCATTGCCAAGGCCTGCAGCAGGCGATCCCCCACGGTGTGCCCCAACTGGTCGTTGACCGGTTTGAATTTGTCCAGATCAAAAAAGATCACCGCCAATTGCCTGCGATCACGGTGCGCCTGACGCAGCCCCTGGCGCAGACGGTCGAGCAGCAAGGCCCGGTTGGGCAGGCCGGTGAGCAGGTCGTGGTGGGCCAGATGCGAAATGCGTTCGGCCTCGGCGCAGTATTCGGTGATGTCGGAGAACCCGGTCACCAGTTGCACGACATTGCCGGCGTTGTCGCAGACCTGATTAATGGACAGCCAGGCGACAAAGATCTCCCCGGTTTTCCGGCGGTTGCGCACCTCGCCTTCCCAGTGCCCCTGGCTTGCCAAGGACTGCTGCACCATCTGGAAGAACTCGTCGCTGTGATAACCGCTGGCCAGCAGGGAAAAATCAGCGCCAACCGCCTCTTCGACGCCGTAGCCGGTGATGCGGGTAAAGGCTGGATTGACGGCAATAATCCGCTGCCTGGAATCGGTGACCATCACCGCCTCAAGCACAGTTTCAAACACGGTGGCCGCGAGTCGTTCGTATTCGCTCCGCCGCGCCGCTTCCCGTGCGGCGGCGATGCGTTGCTCGCGCCGATACACGGCCGTGGCCAGATAGACCAGGCAGGCCGTCGCCAACCCCACCAAGGCGACCAGCCGGCGGCTTTCCCGCCGCCAACTCGCCAGCGCCTGATCGTGATAGAGATGCGTCGCCACCACCAGCGGATACAGCCGAGACACGCGAAACGCAGTGAAATCATGCCCTTGCCGCTCGCTCTGGTAGCGGCCGATTTCCGCTTGGCGCAGCAATTGCGCCAGCATCAGGTCGGGATGCTCGCCGCCCAGCGGGGTGCGTTCGCCGCTGGTCAGCAGCACCAGCCGATCATAGCGCAGGATCTCGACAAAGCCGTCTTCAGCCGTCAACCACTGGGTAAAATAGTTGATGAAAAAATCCGGATTGAGCGCAACCGCCAGGCGCACCTCCTTGCCCTTGTATTCGCCCCGGCAGAGCACTGGAATGAAGCCAAGCTGGTCGGCGGGCAACGGTTGCGCCAGCGTCGACGGCCGGCCTTCGTCAAAATCACGGCCCGCCCAGGGGCGACCGATGCGCAGCGAGGCGCCAGGGGATGCAGCGGTGTACGGGAAATAATCGCTCAGGTTCAACTGCCCGCCGAGGTTGCCGGCGTTGGAACTGGCCACAATCCGGCCAGCGGCGTCAAACAGGGAGAGGGAGCGAATAAACGGGGCCTGGCGCAGCATGGGGGCCAACAAATCGCCCATCTTTGCCGGCGCGGATTCGGTCGATCCGGCGGCGATGAGATCGGCAAGACGCTGGACGCTTTCCAGGCTGCGGGTCAGGTGCTCTTCAAAGGCGCGCGCGTGCAGGGCGCTGTGTTGCAGCGTCTCAAGAATGGCGGCGTTTTTCTGGCGCTGAACGACGTAGCCCGTGCCCGCGCAAACGGCCAGGACAACCGCCGCCGTCAGGGACAGGAACACAAGGTTGGCGCTCAGGGCGCGGCGAAGAGTCACCTGCGCGGCCGTTGTCAGTCGAGTTTGGCGATGGCTTCAAGCCGGTTCCGCTTGGCCGCTTCGAGCAGGCGGCCGTCCTGCTTGACGGCGCGGACAAACTCTTCGACCCGGGCATGCCAGCGGTCGTCGCCGGGGGCCATGGCGTAGGCGTAGGGGGTCAGCTGGTAGGTTGTCGGCGGAGCCACCAGCCGGGCCCAGTCGGAATTGGCCAGCATCCGCTGACTGTAGGGATAGTCGGTCATGAACACATCGGCGCGGCCCGACTCCACCTCCTGCTCGCGGGCAAAGGGGGTGTCCAGCACTGCCAGGCGCGCCTGGCGAAGCCGCTGGCGCATCAACGGCTCGTGCAAGGTGCCCTTGGCCACCGCCACCACCACGCCGGGCTGGTCGATGTCGTCCCATTGCTGGATGCGTCGGTTGCTGCGGGTGGTGACGGCGTAAACGTCGCTTTGCAGATGGGGTTGGCTGAAACGGAGCTTTTCGGCGCGGGCCGGGGTAATGCCAATGGCGAACATGGCGATGTCGCAACGGTCGCCGGCAACGTCCTCAATCAGCCGGGCAAAGGAACTGTCGACAAATTCGACCCGCACCTGGGGGCCGAGGTCATGCGCCAGTTCGTGGGCCAGATCGACGTCGACGCCGGCAAGTTCCTGGGTCTTGGGGTTGCGGTAGCTGATGCCGTAGTAGTCGGGCCAGATGCACACCCGCAACTGCCCGGTTTGCATCACCTTGGCGAGCCTGTCCGGGGATGCGCCGGGCTCGGCGCCGAACGCAGGAATCGAGGTCAGGAACAACACACACAACAAGCGGAGCATGGGTCTTTGCTGCATTCTGTCTCCTTATTGGCGCTGGCCATGAACGTCCCAGGATCACAGGGAAAGGCTCAACCTCTCCCTGCTTCTACAAATCAATATAGAGGGTTGCCAAGTGCGTGTCAATGTTGCCGTAAAGACGGCGCCTTTTCGGATTCCTCGCAATCGGGAGAACAACGCGCGCAACACAAGACGCCTGCCACGTGCGGCTCAATGCGGTTGTCGCCGCCTCTTGTATTCAGCCACTCTTTCTGTTGCGGCCGCCACGGATGCGAGGCGCGGCTCCTCACATCTGCGGCGGCTGCGCCACAGTTTCGCAGCGCGCGCAACCCGCTTCTCCCTTACCCTAAAACGCAGGCCCGAACCAACAACCATCGCCTTGATGTAACGAACATTATTCGCCACTTACCGCTGGCGCCCATAGTGCATCGTCTTGACCAAGCGGAAGCATTGCCGGCCCCGTCTTTCGCGACAACGACTACGAACAGGTAAAGCGACCATCTCAAACGCAACCATTCGAGGGAGGACTCACCATGTTGTCAAACGCAAACGTGAACGATCATCTGGGCGCGATGTTGCACAACGATTATTTTCAGCCTCGGAACCTGACCATCTACAGGGTGGCGAAAGACACCGGCATTGCCAAGGCCGATCTTTGCGGGGTGCTTGGCGGCAAAAAACGGCTGCCGGTTCGGGAGGCTCTGCTGCTGGCCCGTTATTTCGGCGTGGAAGAGGATTTTTTCGCCGTCATGCAGCTGAGACAGGAATTGCGGATCGAAAAAGAAAAAATGGCCGCAGTACAATTGATTTCCTGATCCTTCCCCGAACCGCCCACTCTCTCAATCCAGCCCGACGCGACGCGCCGAGGCTGGATGCCCCAAATTCCCGCTCGCGACACATCGCTGCCAACGCTGGTTTCGGGAGATTCGAGACGAATCCAGACAAGTTCAGGCTCTTTGCCGGGCCATCCGGCAGACCGTCAAGCGGGCGACAAAGAGGTTGACCGCTCACCCGCCAATCGGTAAAAATTACCTGAGCTCCACACGTTGGGGACCAACGTAAACGGTCCCACCCTCTTCCCACTCCCAACCAGTTGCGGCAAATCAACTCGCCGCCGCCGGGCGTCCCATTCCCGGCGAGCCCTGAACGCAAACGAGCGGCACGCATTCGCCCGCTCTCGCTCTACGGCGATCCCGAACCCGGAGATCACATCACAGGCAGGTCAACCATGCACAGGAGGAGATCATGAAACGGATTCTGGCAGCAGTCACAACCCTGGCGCTGACGGCCGCACCCGGACTCACCCCGGCCCAGGAGGCGCAGACCCTGGACGAACTGGTGCAGCAGTACGACGCGTCGAGTTGCAAGGAGTGCCATCAGGAAATCTACACCCAGTGGGAGCAGTCGCTCCACGCCAAACCGATGCTCGGCCCCATTGGCCGCACCCTGGCCACGTTCCAGGGCTACGTCAATTCCCGCGACACCGAGCTGAAAAAATCGCGCGAGGTGGCGCCCACCACCAAGGCCTTCCTCAAACCCTGCGTTGAATGCCATCTGCCGCAGATGATGGACGCCTCCGACAAAGTCGCGGACGAGATCGCCAAGGCCATTGTCGACGGCGACGAAGAGGTGCTGAGCAAACTGCGGATCACCTGCATCGTCTGTCACAACCGCAACGCCGTCATCCGCAAGTTCCGCGACGGCAATCCCCAGCCAAACGTCATCTACGGGCCCAAATTCGCCGGCCCCCATGGAGACGCAAAATTCACCACCGTCGCCAAGAGTGAAATGCTGCGCGACACGGTGTTCTGCGCCCAGTGTCATCAGGGGCCCAATGTGCAGCACTACGACGAACCGATGTGGTGCACCTCCACCTTTGACAGCCATCAGCAATTTTACGTGCCCATGGGCGGAACCGAGTCGTGTCAGGACTGCCACATGAAAAAAGAGGGCGGCCACCGCTTCCCGCCCAACTATCAGGACCCCGCCCAAACCTCCAAACGCCTCAAGGAATGGATCGACCTCAATCTCACCGCCATTGGCTATCGCATGAAGCCCAACGCCAAGGAATTGATTCCCCTGGTGGTGATCAACAGCGAGGTGGTCAGCCGCATCGGCCACCGTTTCCCCGACGGTTGCCCCTCGCCCAACCGGGTGACCCTGGACATCAAGGTCAGTTCCAAGGACGGCAAGGAACTGTACACGGAAACCAAAACCTATATGCCGCAACACAAACTGGGCTACGACGACAACACCATGGTCTATGCGGCCAACCGCAAGCTGACCCTGATGCGCGACACCAGCCTGCAGCCCTTTGTGCCGAGAAAGGAGACCATTGAGGTCAGGCTGCCCGAAGGCGTTGAAGAGGCCATGGTGGAAGCGACCCTCACCTTCCGCCAATTGCCGGGCGTGCCGGAGGCTGAGTTCCCCATCCACAAAGTGACCCGCGAGGTCAGCCTCAAGCGCTAAGCGCAACGCTCCCCTGCACACCCCAGGCCCCGGCAGTCGACTGTCGGGGTCTGGGCATCGCAGCATCGCAGGGGTCACAGCATCGCAGGGGTCAGATCTTGAATCTTGAATTATTCCATTTTCCGAATGATTTTGCTCACCGTTGAATTGTGCAAGCCCGTTGCGGCGGCGATTTGTGTCTGGGTGTAGCCGAACTCCTGGCAGGCCCTGAGAATGGCTGCATCACGGTCTGCACGGCTTCCTGTAATAGGTACAATCTCTTCCAAGGGTGGTCGATCAGCAAAGCGTTGGACGCGAGGAATTTCTTTGAAAACGCTTTTGTCTTTGAGCAGGGGGGAGAGCTTTCCCAGAAAAGCATCGTCTCCGAGAAGGCACTGACCTTTCAGATTTTTCCAGGGTGACTCCAACTCTAAACCTGCCATGACAAAACGTCGGTACGCTTGCCGCGCCTGTGGGCGATCAGCGCCGAACTGTTCCAGAATCCAGTCCACAGCGAGAAAGTCGGGTTTCTTGTCGAGCCCTGCTGTGGCTCGGTAACTGGACCACTTATACGAACCTGGGTCCTTGACCATCGCGGCCCTGACGGGGTTAAGGACAATGTACCGGCACAGTTCGAGGAGATAGGCTTCCCGGTCAATGACTATGGATTTGAACCGCCCTTGCAGCACATGCCCAACCCGGCCATGCCGACGGTTGAACGCTTGGGTGTAGACGCTGTTGAACTGGCGCATGGCGTTGGAAAGATTGGCATCCGGCGTCTCAATCAACAAATGGAAGTGATTGGTCATCAGGCAATATGCATGGCAAATCAAGTTGAACCGATGCAAGGCCAGATTGAGGACGGAGAAACAGGTTTTTCTATCGATGTCGTCCAGGAAAATGGCAGCCTGGGCATTGTCCCGGGATGTCACATGATAGATGGCTCCCGGAAATTCTATGCGGAGTGGTCGGGCCATGAAGAGAAGATACTCAAGAGCGATTCAACATTCAAGATCTGACCCCTTTGTGCCTTTTGTGCCTCGCGGATCGAGCGGTAAGCCTTGGCAAAAACTTCTTGCAGCAAATCGTTTGTGTCCTCGTGGTTTGAGGTCATGTTATAGATCAACCCATAGAGGCGCGGGGTGAAGCGGCGCACGAGATCATCGAACGCCGAAGGGTCGCCCGCTTGCGTGCGTGCGACCAATTCTTGATCCGAGACTTCTGTTTCTTCGTCCATTTGCTCCTCTTACAAGGAGTGAAAGAAAAACCGGCGTAAGACAAGCATTTATCGCCAAGACTCCTCCCTACAGTCTCTTGCAGTAAATCCGGTGCGTTTTGGTGCGCCGGCAGCCCATAGAGGTCGACATTCGCAGCATGGCCGCATTCTTCTCATGCACATAGGAAATATAAACATTTTTGTACCCTGCACGGCGGATTTGATTCCACCCGTCATAATACAAACTCGATGCGGCAAAGGAACGCTGATATTCCGGCAAGACCCCAAAGTTTTCCACCCGTATCCCGGAGATAGTTTCCCCGAAAAGAAGGTCGTCGCCGTTCGGCGCCGACAGGTTAACTCCGACCGGGCGCCCGTTTTCTTCCATGATCCTGAACCAATGCATCTCATCGAGAGGGGCGATATTTCTGAGCATGAATTCTTGCGTTTCCACATCAACCATCGAATAAAAGGATTCGCTCTCGAAGGAGCGGTTGATGACTTCGCAGACGATGGCCGCATCGCGGTGGAAGTTGGTCACATCGAAGGGGCGGAGGGACGCTCCGTGCCCGTGCTTTTCGAGCACATGCTCGAGCCGCTGCATCATTTTTTCAAAAACCGTGTTGCCATCGAGCTCGTTCCGGAACGAATAATGGTCGTCTTCTTTCTGGAAACCGCACCCCTCGATCAGCGACGGATAGTACTCGGGGTTGAACGCCTCGCCGGTCACTTGGCGCTCTTGGAAGCCCTCGACGAGAATCCCAAAATTGTAAAAGTCGGGCAAAGGCGTGCATGGCCCGCGCATGGCTGCACCGCCGCCGTGCTCGACGAGCCAGCGCGATGCCGCATCGGTTAGCTCCCGGGCGGCGACAGGGTCATCGATGCACTCGAAAAAGCCGAAGAAGCCCTCGCTTTTGTGGTGCTGCCGGTCGATCTCCGAGTCTTGGATGGCGGCGATCCTCCCGATGGCTTCCCCGTCTCGTTCGAGGAGAAACAAGGCGCGGCGCGCGTGTTTCCAGCACGGGTTGGTCTGCGTGTCTAGCAGGACGCGCGTCTCCTCGGGCGGGCGGACGCGGTGGTGCGGGTCGTCGCGGTAGATGCGCTGCGGGAGCGCGAGGAATTGCTCGAATGCGGGATCGGTAATTTCGATTTTGCAGATGTTCATATAGCTTTATTTATTTGTTTCTTTCAGTTTTTGATCGATGCGTTCGGATCGCACAATGTGACCGAGACTTCGCTGCACGGGATGTCCGAGACTATCCCCTTTTCGAGCGCGGCCACGGTTTTCATCGCTTCGCCGACGGGCAGCTCCGACGGGAAACTCAGCCCGATTTCGACAAAAACCCGCCCGCCTGCGCACCTCGAACGAACCCCGTGGAATCCCGAGTACCCGTGAAAGTTTTCCGCCAGCCGGCGGTCGATACGGAGTTGCAATTCCTCTTTCAGCGTTTTGTCGGTGAGCGATTCCAAGTCTCTGGCTATCGATGGCAAAAAAGAAATGGCGCCGTAGGTGATGAAAACCAAGGCGAAGGCCGGGTCGATATAGGTCGCCCAAGGATACTCCCGCAGGAGAACCGAGAGGAGCAACCCGCTCGCCATCGCGAAGGTGATCAACGCCGATGCCCGTTCCGTGCGCCACTGCATCTCGAGGACCGGCGAAAACAGCTTTTGCGAGAGACGCTTGTTTTTTATCCAAAAGAACACATCACCGCTCATCGACAGGAGCTGGAGCCCAACCCCGACGAGGGAAACTCCGGCCTCGATCTCCACGGGATGAAGCAGGCGGTAGCCGCTCCCAGCTCCCAGCAATACAAGCAGCACGAGGTAGAAAATCGAACCGCCAATGCCCACCAAGGACTGCACTTTATCCGTGCCGTAATCGAAGCCAAGCAAGCTTCCCCGGCTGACCCCGCGCAATATCCGCCACGCAAAAAAATTGACGATCAGCGCTCGCACATAGTCCATGGCATCCGTCCACAGAAGCATTGAACCAGAAAAATTTGCAACCAAAACAAACGGGACGAGGCTGATCAGGGTGAGGATCACGACTAGGCGCATCGAGTGCTCCTGCTCCCGCAATAGCTCGTTGCGTTCGGTCGGGTTCGTCATGCGCGGCTTCCTTTCCCGTCTCGGAATGTCAGCGAGGTGCAGTTCCAGCGATTGCGTCGCCGGTAGTCGTTAAGGACAAGGTACCGGCACAGTTCGAGGAGATAGGCTTCCCGGTCAATGACTATGGATTTAAACCGCCCTTGCAGCACATGCCCAACCCGGCCATGTCGACGGTTGAGCGCTTGGGTGTAGACGCTGTTGAACTGGCGCATGGCGTTGGAAAGATTGGCATCCGGCGTCTCAATCAACAGATGGAAGTGATTGGTCATCAGGCAATGGGCGTGGCAAATCAAGTTGAACCGACGCAGGGCCAGATTGAGGACGGAGAGACAGGTTTTTCTGTCGATGTCGTCCAGAAAAATGGCAGCTTGGGCATTGCCCCGGGATGTCACATGATAGATGGCTCCCGGAAATTCTATGCGGAGTGGTCTGGCCATGAAGCGAAGATACTCCAGAGCAATTCAATATTCAAGATCTGACCCCCTTGCTTTCCTAGAATAATTATCCAATCGGTATTCATTGTTTATCCATCAAATATCTATTGCGCATGGAATGTTGTTTGTACCAAGCAGTCGTTGATTCATTGCAACATCAAGGGGCATAGCGCATTCTCTAAATGACACATAGGAAGTGTATCCTTTATGTATACATTTTAGCATTATTGCAATTCGTGATAGTTTTTGTTTATTAGTAAGCAACGAATCATTTCGTGCATCATAAAATTACAACTCAAAAAAAGGGGGTGGTTATTGATGATTTGACAAAACGATATGATTCAAGTTATAAATTTTTTATTTTAACTGTTAGGATTGAAAACATCAAGGAGGGTACCATGAAAAAGCAATTGTTGAAAAGCGCGTTGATCGCCGTGGCAGGGGTTGGATTGTTGGCTGGGAACACTCTCGCAGCCCCTTTAAGTCCTACAGATCACAACGATGCTGGGCCAGATTTATATCAGGCTGTGAACCACCTGATTAGCACAGCATATACGGACAATGACAATATAACGTCTCGTCAGACAAATTTTGATCAAGTTTGGACTGACATGGTGCAATTCGAAAACGAACCGTGGGCAATTATCGGTGTTTCAGCTAGTTACAACAACAGCTTCGGTACTTATACAGACATCGGCACGGGAAGCAACAAGCTTACCTTGGCAAATGCACTCACAGGGTTTGGGTTTACTGGAGACGGATCGAATGCAAACCCGTACATCGGGGATAAACAGGTCATCTCCACTGCAAGTCCTTTTGGCTTCTTTCTGAATACCAATCAGGGAACAGAGTTCTTCTCGGAAATCGCACTTAATGTCGATGGCCTTGATCACATGACCACATACGCGCTTCCCGAGATGTTAGGGCAAGTGATATGGACAAAAAATCAATCCGAGGCAACTCCTGAGTCTTGGACGGTGAAGGGTACCGCGTACCTTATTGGCTGGGAGGATATCTCGGGCGGAGGGGATGGAGACTACGACGATATGATGTTCTTTGTATCGAAAATACAACCCGTTCCCGAGCCAACAACTATGCTGCTTTTTGGTACGGGTCTAGTTGGGCTTGCTGGCCTCGCCAAGAGAAAAAGGAGTTAGTCTTCTTTTGACAAGGATGCCTTGAGGCGGGATTGCACGATCCCGCCTTTTTGTTCTTGACTCGTCTGTGCGAGTTGTTTGGGAGCAGGTGCCATGGCGACCGCAACCCCGGAAAAATTATTAGTCCAGGTAAGGCGCTCCTGCCCCTATTGGTCCCCGTTTACCTCTTCCTGCCTGCTGGTCAAAAACGATCTCTTTATCCCCTTAAAGAGCCATGTTGCGGTGTACTGTTTTTCCAGCCGGTTTTCTTTTTGTCCCACCTACCTCCAATTTGCCGAGGCTGACAGCCAACCAGAAGCGGCAGCGGCACAACCGGTCAACCACCGTCGTTCGGTCCGCATTCCCGGGTATCACGACTTCCGTTTTTCACAAATAATCACCAAACAACAGGTGAAAACAACGGAAAGCACCACCTGGACCTTGGATCTGAGCGACCACGGCCTGCGTTTCGCCAGCAGCCGATCACTGATCCAGGATACGGCTATCCGTTTTTTTGTTGAAGACGAGACCAAGGCCGCAACCATCGAAGGGGTCGGCAAGGTCGTCTGGTCTGCGCCCCTGAAAAACACATCTTTGTATCAAGTCGGCGTTGCCATCACCTGGCTGTTCCGGTAACGGCTGCTTCGGCACCGCTCCCTGCGCGGCAGCGATCCTGCAGGGTGGTACCCAAACAGAGCCTGTTGCCCCGTTGAAAAGAGTGCAAGAGGGCGCAAGGGTCAGATCTTGAATCTTGAACTATTCCATTAGCCGCACGATTTTGCTCACCGGTGAATAGTGCAATCCTGTTGCGGTGGCGACCTGTGCATGGGGGGTAGCCGAACTTCATGGCAGGCCTTGCAAATTACCACCCACCTTTTGCAAACCAATGACGACATCAGAACGACCATGATATACTCCCATTGCGTTCCGAGCAGGACGGCTGTCAAGTGACGTCCGGCAGCATCGACAAAAAACAAGAGAAAATCAACCGGAAAATGGCCGAAATTGTAGGCGAAAGCCTGGAAGGTTTGCAGCCATTGGCTTGGCCGGGCTCAGGTTTTTTCCGCTGAGTCGATCAACGGCGTATGCCGAGTAAGCTATTGCCCCTGTGCAGCGAGTGGGTGAGGCACAAGGAAAGGCTGTGGCACAATGAGGCGGGACTGCGGCTTCCGGCTCAGGGACTCCACCGGCAATCTCCTGTTTTTTCGTCCGCCAAGCCTGGCGAACAGTTTTCTGTGGCTTTTCCCGCCGAAGATCCCTATGAATTAGGTATCATTCCTATTCACCTTGGAGACGCCCATGCTACCCGGAAAATACCAGACGTTCTTCCAGCGCATCAAGAAACAAATCCCGTCCGAGCAGTTGATCACCGACCCCTTGCGCACCATCACCTTCGGCGCCGACGCCAGTTTCTACCGGCTGATTCCCAAAATCGTGGTCAACGTCAACACCGAAGAGGAGGTGCAGCTGATCCTCCGCGAGGCGGGCCGATTGCGGTTGCCGGTGACCTTCCGCGCCGCGGGCACCAGTCTTTCCGGGCAGGCCATTTCCGATTCGATTCTGGTGCGCCTCGGTCCGGGCTGGAACCGCTACCGGGTGTTCGACAACGCCGCCAAGATCCAGTTGCAGCCAGGCATCATCGGCGGTCAGGCCAACCGCATCCTGGCGGAATTTGACCGCAAGATCGGTCCGGACCCGGCCTCGATCGACAGCGCCAAGATCGGCGGCATTCTGGCCAACAACGCTAGCGGCATGTGCTGCGGGGTGGAACAGAACAGCTACCGTACCCTGGACGCCATGCGCATCATCCTCGCCGACGGCACGGTGGTCGACACCGGCGACGACAAAAGCAAGGCCGCCTGCAGACGCAGCCATCCCGCGCTGGTCGAAGGCTTGGCGGCGCTGCGCGACCGGGTGCAGAATGATGCTGAACTGAGCGAGCGCATCCGCTACAAGTTCAAGATCAAGAACACCACCGGCTACAGCCTCAACGCCCTGATCGATTTCACCGATCCCTTTGACGTCATGCAGCACCTGATGATCGGTTCGGAAGGGACCCTGGGCTTCATTGCCGACGTGGTCTACCGCACGGTGATCGAACATCGCCACAAGGCCAGCGCCCTGATTTTCTACCCCAATATTCAAACCGTGTGCGAGGCGGTGGTCGTCCTGCAAAAGCTGCCGGTGGCGGCGGCGGAACTGATCGACCGCGCCGGGCTGGCCTCGGTCACCGGCAAACCGGGCATGCCGGTCTTCCTTGCCGAACTCGATGCGCCGGTCACCGCCTTGCTCATCGAAACGCGGGCCGAATCGGCGCAAGCGTTGGCGGCCCAGCTCGAGCAGATCACCAATGGCCTTGCGCCCCTGCCGACCGTGCGGCCGATTGAATTCACCGCCGTGCCCGAGGAGTTCAACCAGCTGTGGAAGATCCGCAAGGGCTTGTTCCCGGCGGTGGGCGCCGTTCGCCAGACCGGGACCACGGTGATCATCGAGGACGTCGCCTTTCCCATCGAACATCTTGCCAACGCCACCCTGGATCTGCAGCAGTTGTTTGCCAAGTACGGCTACACCGAAGCGATCATCTTTGGCCATGCCCTGGCGGGCAATCTCCACTTTGTCTTTACCCAGGATTTCTCGATCCAGAAGGAGGTGGTGCGCTACCGCGACTTCATGGACGAGGTGGTGCGGCTGGTGGTGGAAAAATACGACGGCAGCCTCAAGGCCGAGCACGGCACCGGCCGCAACATGGCGCCCTTTGTCGAAAAGGAGTGGGGCGAGGCGGCCTTCGGGCTGATGAAGGAAATCAAGGCGCTGTTTGATCCGCATGGGCTGCTCAACCCGGGCGTCATCCTCAACAGCGACCTCGAGGCCCACATCAAGGACCTCAAACCCCTGCCCGCCACCCATGAACTGGTCGACAAATGCATTGAATGCGGGTTCTGCGAACCGATCTGCCCGTCGCGCGACCTCAGCTTCACCCCCCGGCAGCGCATCGTCGGACGCCGGGAGATCAGCCGGCAGATGGCGGCCAGCGCGCCGGCAAACGATCTGAAGCAGCTGGTCAAGGCCTACCGCTATCCGGGCATGGACACCTGCGCCGCCGACAGCCTCTGCTCCACCCTATGCCCGGTGGGCATCGACACCGGCAAGATGGTCAAGAGCCTGCGCGAGGAGGCCAACGGCCCACTGGGCAACAGGATTGCCGACTCTGTGGGCGATCATTTTAGGGGCGTCACCCGTTCGGTGAGCGGGGTGTTGAATACGGTGGACGCGCTCCACAAACTCACCGGCACGCCGCTGATGGAAAAGGTCTCCCAGGCGGCCCGCACAGTCAGCTGCGGGGCATTGCCGCTGTGGAATCGGGAAATGCCGGCCGGCGTGCCCGTCCTGCGCCCTGTTGCCGCCCCTGTCGGCGACCTGCCGCTGGTGGTGTATTTCCCCAGTTGCGCCAGTCGAGCCATGGGCGGACCGCCGCGAGACGAGACCCACCGCACCCCGCTGCCGCAACAGACCCTGGCCGTGCTGGCCAAGGGCGGCTATGGCGTCATCCTACCGGAAAAGGTAGAGGCCCTCTGCTGCGGCCAGGCCTTTGAAAGCAAGGGATTCAGGGAGCAAGCCGACCGCAAGGCCGAGGAATTGAGCGCCGCCCTGCTCAAGGCGACTCGCGACGGCGAACTGCCGGTGCTGTGCGACACCAGCCCCTGCCTGCAACGGATGCGCAACACCCTGGACAAGCGGCTGCGGCTCTATGAACCGGTCGAGTTCATCCTCGAGTTTCTCCAAGATCGTCTGGTTTTTGCCCGCAAGAAAGAACGAATCGCCATCCACGCCACCTGCAGCACCCGCAAGATGGGGTTGGACGGGAAACTGCGCCAACTGGCCCAGATGTGCGCCCAGGAGGTGGTGATGCCGGAGGACATTTATTGCTGCGGATTTGCCGGTGATCGGGGCTTCAACTTTCCGGAACTCAACCAATCGGCGCTGAAAGGCCTGAAGGAGCAGGTGCATGGCTGCGAGGCGGGCTACTCGACCAGCAAGACCTGCGAGATCGGTCTGGCCCTGCACGCCGAGATTCCCTACCGCTCGATTTTCTCGCTGGTCGACGAAGTGACCGACCCGAGGCCCTGAACCGGGACAGGGAGAACAGAAACGCCATGACCAGCCACCCCAAGACCAGCGCGCCGCTTGCCCCGGTACTCTACATCCCCCATGGCGGCGGTCCCATGCCGCTCTTGGGCGAGCCGAGCCACCAACGCCTGGTTGATTTTTTGCAGCAGGCGCCCGCATCGTTGCCAACCCCGGAGGCCATTGTCGTGATCAGCGCCCACTGGGAAGCGGAGCAACCGACCGTCACCGGCGGCGAACAACCCGTTCTGATCTACGATTACTCGGGATTTCCGCCGGAGTCCTACCGCATCCAGTATCCGGCCCCCGGCGCGCCGGATCTGGCGGGCCGGCTGCACGCCCTGCTGGCTGCAGCCGGTCTGCGCCCGCAGGTAGATGCGCGGCGGGGTTTTGACCACGGCCTGTTTGTGCCGCTTGCGCTGATGTATCCCCAGGCTGGGATTCCCTGCATCCAGCTGTCGCTGCTGGCGAGTCTCGACCCCACCGCCCATCTCGCCATGGGCAAGGCCCTGGCGCCCTTGCGCCGTGAGCGGGTCCTGATCGTTGGGTCCGGCTTTTCCTTCCACAACATGCGGGCTTTTTTCGCCAGCCCTCACGGCGCGCCGGATCCGCGCAACGAGGCCTTCCAGCAATGGCTGATCGAAACCTGCACCGCAAACGCCCTGACGCCGGGTGAACGGCAACAGCGCCTGGCGGACTGGCAAAACGCGCCCCACGCCCGGTATTGTCACCCCCGGGAGGAGCATCTGCTGCCCCTCCATGTCTGTTTCGGCATGGCGCAAACCCAGGCTCGTCTGGTGTTCGACGATCAGGTGCTCGGCAAAAGGGCCTGCGCCCTGCTCTGGTAAACGCGTTATTCCATTGCAAAAGTGAAACGCGGTTGTTTGTCCCTTCGAGCGAAGGGACAAATCGCAGGCAAGGACCGAGATTGCTCTCTTGGGCAAAATGACGCAGCGTTTTGGCTGGCCCACCAAACGTTCTTATGCGGCGCTTGGACGCCAGAGAACGAGAACTGGCCGGCGGACCGTAGCCTGGATGCAGCTTGCGGAATCCGGGGTTTGAGGTGATGTGTTCCCGGATTCCGTTGCACTGCATCCAGGCTACGGGTTGATAGCCCCCCTCCTCGACGGATGTTGCTGTGTGCAGCAGGCCTCGTTTAATTTACAGATGGAATGAAATCATGGCGCAACAGCCTTGTTTGCGCCCAGGTGGGATGTGCTGAATGCGCAATGCCCGCTTGCACGAAGCCCCCTTTTCCGCCCGCCTCTTCTGTCGCATTGACAGCCGTTCTGACCGTGGTACGTTAGCGATTTCGTTGTTCACAGCAACCCTGCTCGTTGGCGTTCGCGATCCAGGTTTATCGTACAAACACAGAGGCATCACGGAGAAAAAAATGGCAAAATGCGCGATGTGCACCGTCAAAAAAGGAAAGAGGCCCTGTCCGGCCACCGACGGAGTCGTCTGCAGCACGTGTTGCGGCGAATTCCGCAGCCAGGAAAAATGCGGGACCTGCTCGTTTTTCAGCAACGCGGACCTGTCCAGGAATTACAGCAAGGTCCCCCGCTTTGGCACGGAAACAATGGCCAACGACTTGAGCTTGCAAAACTATGCCGAGAGCGTGGAGTCAACCTTGTGCGAGATCGACCGACAGCATCAGCACTTCACCGACAAACACGTCCTCAAAATACTTGAGCTGCTGATGGATCGGTATTTTTTCGGCGACGCAATCAGCGTGTACGAAACCACGTTGGAAGAAGACGGCGTCGCCATGGTCGACCGCGCTTTCAACACCTTTTCGGATCTCACCGACGAGGTGAAAACCAAGATTATTGCCGCTATATACCGTTCGGTAAAAAGAAGATCATTCGGCAACCGGGAATATCTCACCTTTGTCAGCCGGTTTACTGCCGCCATGGATCCGAGCGGCCCCCAGAGAGACCTTCCCGACAGCTTGAAAAAACTCTTGCAAAGGTAATGCGTTGACAACTAGCACCGGCCAGGACGCCCAGCAAACAGCCTCTGGTCAATTTGCAAGCGCCGCTGCGCCCTCCTTAATCGCGCTCTTCCTCCGTTTTCTCCGCTTGGGACTCACCGCCTTTGGCGGCCCGGCCATGGTGGCCTATATCCGCGACATGGCGGTGAACAAACAGGGCTGGTTGAGTCAGGAGTTGTTTCGACAAGGGGTGGGGATTTGCCAAAGCATCCCCGGCGCCACCGCCATCCAGGCGGCAGCCTATGTGGGCCTGCGCGCCGGCGGCGCCTGGGGGGCCATTGCCGCCTATGTGGGGTTCGGGATGCCGGCCTTTGTCCTGATGACCGCGCTTTCCGCGCTCTACCAGCGCAGCCACGATCTGGCCACCGTGGTCTCGATTTTTGCCGGTTTGCAGGTAATTGTGGTGGCGATGGTGGCGCATGCCGCTTACAGCTTCGGCCGCTCGATTGTGCACGACTGGCGGGATCTGGGACTGGGACTGGCGGTGGCGGGATTTCTTTTTGCCGGCGGCAATCCGCTGTTGGCCATTGGCGCCGCCGCCCTGCTGGGGTTGGCGCTCTTTGGCCGGACCATCGAACCACAGGAGCACCAGCGCCCGGCCGGCAAACCTCTGGCGCTGGCCGACCTCATCCCTGCCCTGCTGCTGACCTTGGCCTTGCTTGCCGCTCTGGCGTTGCTCTTTATGGTTAACCGCGACCTGTTCGCGCTGGCCCTGATGATGGTCAAGGTCGACTGCTTTGCCTTTGGCGGCGGCTACGCCTCGGTGCCGCTGATGTTCAACGAGGTGGTGAGCGTCAAACAGTGGATGGCCAGCCAGACCTTCATGGACGGCATTGCCCTTGGTCAGGCGACGCCGGGGCCGATTGTCGTTACCGCCACCTTTGTCGGCTATCTCCACGCCGGTTTGCCGGGCGCGCTCACCGCCACCACGGCCATCTTTGCGCCGTCGTTAATCATGCTGACCGCAGCCGTCCCCACCTTTGACCGCTTCCAGCATAAACCGCTGTTTCAGCGGGCCATGCACGGCGCTCTGGTTTCCTTTACCGGCCTGCTGCTTTCGGTGGCCCTGCGTTTTGCCCTGGCCATTCCCTGGGAACCGTGGCGGATCGGCCTGGCGGCGTTGGCCCTGGTCGCCCTGTGGCGCAAGGTTGACCTGCTCTGGGTGGTGCTGGCCGGAACCGCGATTTCAGCCGTGTTGTTGTAGAGCGCCTCCTCCCCCCTCCGGCCTGTCGACCTTCGAATCCTCGCCTCTTTCAGCAACACCCTGCCGATTTGCGCGAAAAGCGGCGCACCAGGATCAGGGCCGACAACAAAAGCAACACGCCGGTGGCGCCGAGCATCAGCCAGTGCGGCAGGGTCTCGGCCACCACGCCGATGGTGGCCATGGCAGAGAGGCCCAAGGCGAAGTACACGCCGTCCAAGGCCAGCCCGCAGAGCACACTGACCACCGCAATCGAGGCCAGATACACCACCACCCCTTTCTTGCCGAGAATCCGGATCAACACCGCCAGGGCGGCGATGTTGGTGGCCGGACCAGCCAGCAGGAAGACCAGGGCAGTCCCCGGACTGACGCCCTTGAGGATCAGGGCTGCGGCAATCGGGGTGGAGGCGGTGGCGCAGATGTACATCGGAATGCCGACCAGCAGCATCAGCAGCATGGAACCGAGCCCCCCGCCGAGATGTCGGGTAATCAAATCGTCAGGAACCATCACCGTGATGCAGGCCGCCGCCGCGATGCCGACAAAGAACCATCCGGCCAGATCGCCCCAGATGTCGTTGACCGCATAGCGCGTTCCCTGCAGGAGTCTGTTCCACAACCCCTGCGCCTGACTGGACTGGTGCGCCTGGTGCGTATGATGTTCCTCGCCGCAACCGCAACTCTTGCCCTCGCAGGAAGCCGACGCCGGGGACGCCATCGGCAATGACTCCATCGGCAAAGGCGGCAAAGCCGGCAAAGTCGCTGACTGGCCTTCCCGATACGACAGCAGATTTTCCAGCACCCCAGCCACAAAGGCCGATATAAAGGCGGCCACCGGTCGGGCCACGGTCAACAGCGGATCAAGCAAGGCCCAGGAAACGGCGATGGAATCAGCGCCCGATTCCGGGGTGGCAATCAGAAAAGCAGTGGTGGCGCCATTGTTGGCCCCCTGCTTTTTGAGCTGGGCCGCCGCCGGCAGCACGCCGCAGGAACAGAGCGGAATCGGCACGCCGAGCAGGGCCGCCTTGAACACCGATTTGACGCTTCCCTTGCCCAGATGCGTGGCCACATAGTCCGGCGAGAGAAAGACCTTGAGCAGACCGCCGATCAACAGCCCAAAGAGAATATAGAGCGAGGACTGTTCGAGCAGGGTCCAGGCCGAAACTGCGATGTCGTAAAGGAAATGCATGGTGTTGCCGTAGGAGGAGATTATTCCCGGATGTGTTCCAGGGCCATGTGGATCAGGGTGTGAACATGATCGTCGTTGAGTCGGTAATAGAGCACCTGCCCCTGTCGCCGGTTGCTGACCAGGGCCAGCTGACGCAGCAGCCGCAACTGGTGGCTAACCGCCGATTCCGAGCTTTCCAGGTGCGCGGCCAAATCGCAGACGCACATCTCGCCGTGGCCGAGTGCCCAAAGAGTCCGCAGCCGGTTGGGGTCGCCCATGGCCTTGAACAGGGCCGCCATGGCCTCATATTCTCCTGCCGGCAAGGCGATGCTGCGGGCTGAAGCGATCCGCTCTTTATGCACGCAACGGACTCCGCACAGGTCCTGGTCTTCATCGGCGTCGAATGGTTCGGTCATAGGTCCTCTTCTCTGAATATTAACATTTGAACATATATTCATACTTTCAGTAAATCAAAAATAACCCAGCGAATCGCCAAAGTCAAGTGCTGGCTGTGCAGCAATGGCCGCCGGCCTTGCCGTTTTATCCGAAATCTGACCGGTTTCTATCGGTGCGCAAATCATTGCCTAACACGCATCCGGCATACATGTCCTGTCGCCGGCACAGGCGCCGGAGAACACGCCAAAGAATGCAAACCCTGGGAGGGGAATCAATGAAAGGAAGGAAATTGCTCTGCAGCGCCGCTTTTGTCGTCACGGCCTTTGCGGCCGGCGCGGCGCTGGCCGACAACACGCCCAAATACGTCTTCTTTTTTGTGGGAGACGGCATGTCCAGCGCCCAGATTCAGGCCACCGAGGCCTATCTGACCACCAAAAACGGCGGCAAGTCCACCGACGCCGTTGATTTGGCAAAAAGTGAAAACCGCCTCAACATGTCCAAATTGCCGGTGCTGGGCATGCAGACCACCTACGACGCCCACGCCCTGATGACCGACAGCGCTTCCGCCGGCACCGCCTTTGCCTGCGGGGTCAAGACCAACAGCGGCGTTATTGGCATGGATGAAACCAAAACGATCCGCTACAAAAGCATTGCCGAGTTGGCCGCTGAACAAGGCAAACGGATCGGCGTCATTTCCAGCGTTTCCCTGGATCACGCCACCCCGGCCGCCTTTTACGCAAGCGTGCCCAGCCGCAGCGACATGAACGCCATTGCCAAGCAGATGGCGGCCTCGGGATACGACTTTTTCGGCGGCGGCGGCCTGGCGGCCAGCGATGCCAGCGCGGTCAAAGCCCAGATGACAACCGCGGGCTACACCATTCTCAACGACCGGGAATCCATCCTTGCCTTGAAAAAAACGCCGAAAAGCAAGGTGCTCTGCATCAACCCCTATCTGCAGGACAGCGCCGCCATGCCCTACGCGATTGACCAGCCGGAGACCAACCTGTCCCTGGCGGAAATGACCGAGGTGGCCATTGATTCGCTCTTCACCCGCAAAAACAGTGGCAAACGAGGGGGCTGGTCCAACAAGGACGAGGGATTTTTCCTGATGGTGGAAGGCGGCAAGATTGACTGGGCCTGCCACGCCAACGACGCCATGGCCACCATCGGCGACACCCTGGATTTCGACGACGCGGTCGGCGTGGCGATGGAGTTTTATCGCAAATACCCCCACCAGACCTTGATCGTGGTCACCGGCGACCATGAAACCGGCGGCATGACGGTCGGTCACGCCACCACCGGCTACACCGGGTATTACGACCGGTTGCTGGGCCAGACCAGCAGTTTCCAGGCCTTTGGCATGGATCAGTGGAAGGCGCACAAGGAAAAGAACAAGGAAGGCTACAGTTGGAGCGCTCCCAACAATCTGGAGAGCAACAGCGAGATGATCGGCCTGATGAAAACCGTCTTTGGCCTGGAGTGGGCCAGCTTGAACGAATATCAGAAAGAAAAGCTGGAAGACGCCTACGACAAATCCATGGCCGCCGCCAACGACAACAACGACGACGAAAACAAACTGCTCTACGGCGGCTACGAGCCGATCATCGTCACCATCACCCACATCCTCAACGAGCGCGCCAGCATTGGCTGGACCTCGTATTCCCACACTGGCACCCCTGTGCCGGTCTTTGCCGTTGGCGCTGATTCCGGCCGCTTTGCCGGGTTTTACGACAACACCGACATCGCCAAGCAAATGGCCAAGGCCATGGGCATATGGAAACCGCTGCCCATCGTCAAGACAACCACCACCAACTAATCTCTTCTCCTGCCCCCGCCAGCCCGCGACGCCGAGCCCCCTTGCGGCGTCGCGGGCATTTTGATAGGAACCGCATGCATCCACCCCGTCGCGAACTGCTTTTTTCCCTGATCATCGCCCTGCTCTGCACCGCCCTTTTCTTTCTCGACCTTGCCCACATTCCGCCGGCCCCGGAGGGCATCCGCTGCCGCGCCCGGATCACCGAAGTCGACAACTCCAAGGTCCGCACCCATCTGATCGTCAAAACCAACGTGCAACTGCTGCAGGTGCAACTGCTCTCCGGCCCCCACAAAGGGCAGTCAATGCCGGTGGTCAACATGCTTACCGGCAAGATGGAACTGGACGAATTCTACGAGACAGGCGCAACCATCCTGGTTGAGTACAGCGCCCCGGAGGGCAAACCAGTCAATGCGGTGGCGCGCGGCTCGTATCGGCTCGGCTTGCAGCTTTTTCTGATTGTCCTGTTTGGCCTGCTGCTGTTTGCGGTTGCCGGCGTCACCGGTCTCAAGGCCGGCCTCTCCTTTGTCTTTGCCGCGCTGGTGTTGTGGAAGCTTTTTTTCCCGCTGCTGCTGATGGGCTATCCGCCCCTGCCCACCGGCTTGGGCGTGGTGACCCTGCTCACCGGGGTGATCTGTTTTTCCGTGGGCGGGCTCACCCGGCGGGGCTTGGCCACCTTTGCCGGCTCGATGCTGGGCCTGCTGCTCACCTGCGGCCTGGCGACCCTGTTCACCCACGGGTTCCGCCTCCACGGCGCGGTCCGCCCCTTTGCCGAGATGCTGCTCTATTCAGGCTATTACAACCTCAACCTCACCGATATTTTCATTGCCAGCGTCTTCATTGCCTGTTCGGGCGCGGTCATGGATCTGGCCATGGACATCGCCGCCACCATGGACGAGCTCAAATACCGCCATCCCGAGATGGGCCTGATCGAACACATGCGCTCCGGCCTCCGGGTCGGCCGCGCGGTCACCGGCACCATGACCACCACCCTGCTGCTGGCCTACTCGGGCAGCCACATCACCATGTTCATGGTCTTTCTCGCCAAGGGATTGCCGCCGGCCAATCTACTCAACGCCCCCTTTGTCGCCGCTGAGGCCCTCAACATCCTGGTCGGCAGTTTCGGGGTCATTGCCGTTGCGCCCTGCACGGTGGTGATTGCCGCCCTGCTCTACCGAAAGCAGACCCCGTCCGCGCCGTAAGCTTCAGCTTTCTGGGCGACAATACATAGAAAACACGGCCGATTGCATGCCGAACACGCTTGCCCGGATTGTCAACCAACAACGGAAATGCTACAAAGGAGGGATAAAGCGACGCTGGCCGGCGGTCGGACCACGCGTTGCAGACGCCATGCAACCCGCGACAGGAGAGTGCCGATGATTACCGAGCAGGAATTGAACAAAGGGATGACAACCTTGAAAAGCCTCTGGTTTGCCCTGTTTGCCTCGCTGATGCTGTACGTGCTGGTCGCGCTGCAGATCAAAAGCTCCGCCCACACAACCTTTTCCCCGGAGGCATACAACACGCTGCGGCTGATCCTTTTTGGCGTGGCCTTTGTCACCCTGGTTGTTACCTGGTATGTGCGCAAACACCTTTTGTCGACCAAAGTCGCAACTAAAGCGGCTGACGCGGCTAATGCGGCCATAGCAACCAAAAACACGCCCCACCATCCCGCAGTGGCCCGATACACCACCATCATGATAACGGCCATGGGCCTGTCCGAAGCCATCGGCATCTATGGTTTCATTCTCTACATTCTGGGCAAAAACCAGATTGATCTCTACCTGTTGACCGCCCTCTCGGCGGCGGCCATGACCCTGTATTATCCCAAGCGACAAGACATCGTCGAACTGGCTCAAAAAATCTGAGGTTGCCGGTGGAGGCGCCAACCCGCCAACTCTAATAAAAAACTCCCACCTCCGTCATCGATGAGCACAGCGAGGAGAAATCTCGCTATAGCGCGAGATTTCTCGCTTCGTTCGAAAGACACACGCCCAACCCGTAGTCTGGATGCAGTGCAACGGAATCCGGGAACACATCACCTACAACATCTCAAGCCCCGGATTCCGCAGGCTGCATCCGGGCTACACTCGCTGCGGGAAACAGATTCCCCACTTTGGCATGCCCATTTTCTGGCGCCACTTCTCGCGCCTTTATCCGTGGCGACCGGTGGCCTGCTAAAGGTTAGCCAATAATTTGAGTCAGGCTGCTTTCAGCATAAAATCTACATGCACCGCATCAAAAGGAAAGACGATACGGCCTTTGTCCGTTTTTTCTCAAGTTTCGGGGTTGGCATAGCCAAGGAAAAATCGACGTCCAACCTCTTGAAACAATGTCGTTTTAACGTGAAAAGCCCTTTACTTTCCGATACATTGGATTTGTAAAAATATCTAATGATATCAAAAAGAAAAGGCTCAAATGAACCATACTCAACAGTACCAGGAGCAACAAGAGGCAAAACGACTGCAGAACCGGATTTCTTCCTTCCTGGAAGATTTCAAGGTCGGCACCCTGCTGAGTGGCAGCGGCATCCGCAAATTGCGAGGGGCAAAACCTCTGGCGGTGTTCACCACTATCTTCTCCTTGCCGTTTTGCGGGGTTAATTTCTCCCGGGGTATCGTCAACAATCCGGAGTTGAAATTCGGCAAGGATGCCGCCTACGAGTTCTTGAAGAATCCCCGGTATAACTAGCGAAAATTTCTGCTGGGGCTGGTAACGGTGGTGGTTCGATTCATGGACGTACTGACCAGCGAAAAGCGCGAAAAGGTGCTGATCATCGACGACAGCACCTATGACCGCTCGCGCTCCAAGGTGGTGGAACTGCTCGCCTGGGTGCATGACCACAACGCCAACCGGAGCCTGAAAGGATTCAAGCTCATGACCCTGGGCTGGTCGGATGGAGTGAGCTGCGTATTCCGGACGAAAACGGCCAGCGTTCCGGCGGGAAAACGGCCACCATTCCGATGGGAAAACGGCCGGCGTTCCGATTGGAATGCGGCCGCCATTCCGGTGAAAAC
>Ga0074193_1000161_pt1 | contig 124362 bp, 127 predicted proteins | sample EPASupsiteHSE605_FD_64523 | JGI IMG/M metagenome (GOLD analysis project Ga0074193, IMG submission 64523) | Bioremediated contaminated groundwater from EPA Superfund site, New Mexico - Sample HSE6-05 | ecosystem: Environmental > Aquatic > Deep subsurface > Groundwater > Contaminated ... | reverse complement strand
CTATGGGGTTCCACCTGTTCCCATACCGAACACAGTAGTTAAGCCCATATACGCTGAAAGTACTTGGCTGGAAACGGCCTGGGAGGATAAGTAGTTGCCGGTTATATTCCTGGATAGCTCAGTTGGTAGAGCAATCGGCTGTTAACCGATCGGTCGTAGGTTCGAGTCCTACTCTAGGAGCCATTTTCAAAGGACACTATTCATTTTGAATAGTGTTTTTTTATATCATGAATTAGAAAAGACTTTCTTATAGAGGCTAGATTGGTGAGAATGTCTCAGATGCTAGGCGGAGCGAGCACGTGAACGGAGCAGTACTGCTGTACGTGAAGTGAGCGCGCGCAGTGACAACGACGCAGATGAGGCATTATCGCCAATCGGACTAGCTATGGGGTTCCACCTGTTCCACTACCGAACACAGTAGTTAAGCCCATATACGCCGAAAGTACTTGCTTGGAAACGGGCTGGGAGGATAGGTAGTTGCCAGTGACATTCCCTGATAGCTCAGTTGGTAGAGCAATCGGCTGTTAACCGATCGGTCGTAGGTTCGAGTCCTACTTAGGGAGCCATTTTCAAAAGACACTATTCATTTTGGATAGTGTCTTTTCTTGTGTTTTTAGATTATATAGAAACAATATTGGATAATTAAGGATTGCTGTATTTTGATTATTGGGGTAAAATTAGTAAAATAGTATAGTGAGGTAAGGTATATATATCGTACTAAAAATTCTATAGACAATTGCTAGGAATGAAGTATATGACTAAGTGGCTACGCGGAAAGCTAGCGAAGTCATATAGCCTACTTTGGATAGACTAATAGTATAAAATTTTTTGGATGTTAGGTAGGTGAGAACGGATGTCGTATTCAAATTTTAAATATTGTCCTTTTTGCGGTGTTGATATATCTCAGAATCAGCTGATTAAATTTTGCCCATTCTGTGGTGAGAAACTTTTCAAAAATGATCAGAAAATTGAAAAAAAAGAAACAGATGATCTACCAATGCAAGATAACTTGGTATTAAAGACATTAATAGTAGGTAACAATAAAGAATATGAAATGAATCTGGATCAGTATAATCGTAATGCAGAGCATTTTATTCAATCTGAATATTATAGTATTATATTAAAAGATGCTCCGAATAAGCAAAATTTAATACGTAAGTTAGAAAGAGTCTTAGAGCGTGATTATTTTGCTATCCGATTAGCAATTGATAATATACCGAATATCATTATATACAAAGCCAAAAGTGATGATATCATTCATCTTAGTAAGATTTTTAGAGAAGAACAGGCAAGTATTAGTATAGTAGCAGGAGATTTTAATAATAAGCCTGCTTTGGATGAAATATTTCATACATTTAATCTACAGGAACAGGACATCATTCAACATATACCTAGAAGCTTATGGGTAGGGGATAAGATTTGTGGGATTTTCTCTAATACATATCATGACAATCAAGAAGGACTTATGATTATAAGTGATAAAAATATATATTTTTTACCAAATGAAATATATACTCCAGCCTATCGCTGGTTTGTGAGATCATATAGTATATTGTCAAAAGTAATAATGCAAGAAAATCGTTTAGAATTTATTTGTAAAGATAGTACCATTACTAGTATCATTTTTCCTGAGAAAAAAAGTTCATTAGATGCTTATGAGTGTATCGAGAATATGATTCAAGTAGCTAAATAACAATCAAATTTAGTATTCTATATATAAAACACTAAGAAAATGAAAGTTGTATTGTTAGCCCGTCGAGGATGAGTGATAGGGCATTTGCTATGCAGAAGAGTAGTGATAGCTATATAGTAAAATGTTGATAAATTATGTAAAAAAAGAGGATAAAAGGTGACGTAACAAGAAAATATACAGATATATAGCGTAAGAATGATTCTATCATTTATTTTGGAACACCAATAGTAGAGAGTATGCTTTCTGTGATGTATTATATCTAGGTTATTTTAAAGGAGAAATATGGCTTTGAATGCATATAAAATTCAGATTAGTAATTTAAAACAAGCTGAGATAGAACTTTCTAAAATTAAATGTGATAAAGTTGGTATTAGCATTATGTCTAATAAAGCTGTATTTCAAATTATAAAGTTAGAAAAAGTTCCAGCGAAAGATGCCAACTTGTTAAAGCAAACATTCTTAGCTAAAGGTGGTGAAGTTGCTGTCGCAAGAGGTACAGCAGATCTTAGTATATCGCACACTGATGTCCTGATTTGTGCTACACTCAAACAGTATAGATTGGCATTGGTACAATTAAAGATACAACCATGGGGATTGCCGAAAGTAGCACAGGTGATTGAACGTGTCTTAAACACCAATGAACTATTTCCTAACCGTCAATATGAGTGGCCGAAACATCAATTATCTATACTACCGAGACGTACTTTGATTATGGGGATTTTGAATGTTACGCCCGATTCCTTCTCTGATGGTGGATGCTATAATAATATTGACGCTGCCTTGCGTCATGTGGAAGAGATGATCAAAAATGGTGCCGATATCATTGATATTGGTGCTGAATCGACAAGACCTTATGGAAATAATGAACAAATAACGGCAGAAGTAGAACTAGAACGCTTAACACCACTACTTGAGAGGGTACTGGAGATATCTAGTGTGCCGGTTTCAGTTGATACTTATAGGGGGAGTGTTGCCTTAGAGGCATTAAAGCTTGGGGCGCACATGATTAATGATATATGGGGCTTACAGTATGATGATCAAATGGCTAAGGTAGTGGCACAGTATAATGTACCAGTGATTATTATGCATAATCAGCAGGGCAATGAGTATACGCGAGATATTATGTCGCATATATGTGAATTTCTAAAGAATAGTATTATAATTGGACTAAAAGCGGGTATTGATTTTGAAAACTTTATTGTTGATCCTGGTATTGGCTTTGGTAAAACCCATGAACAGAACTTACTGGTTATGTCACGGCTCGAAGAATTAAAGTCATTAGGTTGTCCAATTTTGCTCGGTACTTCACGCAAGAGATTTATTGGTGAAGTACTAGGTCTTCCTGTTGATGATAGGGTCGAAGGTACAGGTGCCACTGTGGCTGTGGGAATTACGAAAGGTATGAATATCGTAAGGGTTCATGATGTACAGGCAATAGCGAGAATTGCTAAAATGACAGATATGATGATGAGGAGTGATGGATAATGAGTAATAAAGTTTTATTGCAAAATATGATCTTTTATGGTTTTCATGGTGTTTATGAATATGAGCGTGAACAGGGACAGAAATTCTTGGTTGATGTCGAAATAAGTGCCGATTTAACGTTAGCATCCCAAACAGATAATCTTTCTGATACGGTTGATTATACGATCGTATATAGCAATATTAAAGAAATTATGGAAAATCATAAATTTCAATTATTGGAGGCTGTTGGTTCTCATATTGCAGAGATGATATTAAAAACGACAATCGCTACGGAAGTAAATGTAAGAATTAGAAAACCAGCCGTGGCTATACCTGGATTACTCGATTATGTACAGGTTGAAACGACTAGGAGAAAATAAAAAGATGATTTTAATTGGTTTAGGTTCTAATATTGGAGATCGACAGAAAAATATAAAAGATGCGATTCAAGAACTTAGTAAACATAAAGATATTAGTATTGATAAAATATCTTCTTTATATGAAACAAAGCCAGTTGGCGTGACAATGCAGCCAGACTTTTTAAATGCCGTGATTCGTATTCATACCACTTTGGCGCCCAAGGATTTACTGGCAGTATGTTTACAAGTGGAATGTCAAATGGGAAGGGTTCGTGACCAGAGATGGGGTCCAAGAAATATCGATATTGATATGCTTATTTATCATGATCTTGTGATAAAGGATGAGGTATTAACCATACCTCATCCTTTGTTACATGAAAGATGTTTTGTTCTTATACCATTACACGAAATAGCAAGTGATCTAAAAGTATACCAAGGATATACGCCAGCAGAATTACTAGATAAACGAGATGACGTGAGTGATGTAATTTTTTATAAAAAACTGGATGATCAGTGATAAAAATATGCAATAGGGAGGCTTAGTAATTGGCTAAGTTATGTAAAATATTATTCATTAGTGCTCCTGTTGGAGCTGGTCATATACGGGCAGCCCAGGCTGTTAGTTCTTCACTATGCAAAAAAAAGACAGATATGGAAACGAAAATAGTAAATGTTTTTGATTTTTTTAGTCCTACTATGGGAAAATACATTTTAAAGATATATTTTAAAATATTGAAACTTATACCTCAGCTATATGGAATGGCCTATAGCTGGGGCAATGAAAGTTACATTGCATTGCTAGGACGTAAAATTATTAGTGGCTATTTAAGCAAAAAAATGGAAAAATATATTACGCAGTATAATCCAGCAGTGATTGTATGTACGCATGCTACACCAGCTGGTCTTGTAGCTTATTTAGTTAAGAATAAGAAACTTAATATTCCTGTCATAGCAGTGGTCACTGATTTTGTGATACATCGTTTATGGATTTACTCTGAGATTAAACATTATGTAGTTGCTAATCAAGCAATGCATGATTTTCTTGTTACATATGGTATACATCCTAGCTGTATTAAAGTGATGGGGATTCCAATTGATGAAAAATTTTTACAAAAAATAGATAAAGAGAAAATATTGACGGAGTTAGAATTTAATAGTAAGATTAAAAAGATTTTAATTATCGGTGGTGGTGCTGGGATATTACCGATGGATGAGATTGTGATTTCTTGTGAGGCCATTGATATGACTCTCCAACTGGTTGTTGTCACAGGAAATAACACGAATATATATAATAAACTGATGGCTTTACAGCCCAAGCTCCATAATAGAGTACGAATTTTACGGTATGTAGATAATATAAATGAATTAATGGCCGTTTCCGATCTGATTATTTCAAAACCTGGGGGTATGACGACTGCAGAGGCCTTAAGTACAGGAGTACCCATGCTGATTTATAAACCGATTCCAGGTCAAGAAGAAGCAAATACCAATTATCTCTTGCAGTGTAAAGCTGCTCTTCGTGCCGATTCGTTGGAAGATATACAATCTATGATCAAAATGCTATTTATTGAGCATCCAGAGCAATTAACAATTTTAAAGGAAAATGCTGTAGGGATTAGTCAACCAATGGCAGCTGATAAAATAGCAGAGTATGCGATTTCACAAGTGCAAAATGAATAATATTTACATTTTTCTTGGTATGTAATATATATGTGTGCTATAATTACCAGTGTTTTATATTGCTATTTGTTGGGGATAATAAGGAAGATTATACATCAATAGCAATATCGGAGGTAAAATGGAAAAGATATATTTAGCGGCATTACAGATGGTGGCTGGTATTGGTCGTGCACATCTTACCTCTTTAGTTTCATTTTTTGGTAGTGCGCAACAGGCTTGGCAGGCTAGTAAGCGTGATTTATTTTTGTGCCGGTGTTTAGATGATGCTCTATATAATAAATTACTCATACATCAGGAAAATACAGATATATATAAATTAGCATCAGAATGGGAAAAAAGTGGCATCCATATTTGTTCAGTGAATGATTCTGAGTATCCGGAGCTATTGTTACAGACTTTTAATCCTCCCTATGTGTTTTATTACAGAGGGAAGCTACCAACAACTGAAAATTGTGTGGCAATTGTAGGTGCTAGACGTGCTTCGGCCTATGGGAAAAATGTTGCCACCATGCTAGCTGCAGAATTAGCCGAAGCGAATATATGGGTTGTAAGCGGGGCAGCCCGTGGTATTGATACAGCAGCCCACCAGGGAGCGTTGACGAAAGGATATACGATCGCAGTACTTGGCTGTGGGGTAGATGTGGCTTATCCGCCGGAAAATAGCAAACTACTTGCTCATATTGCGGAATGTGGTGCTGTTGTTTCTGAATATCCGCCGAAGACAGTAGCTCATCCGGGACAGTTTCCTGCTCGTAATCGGATTATTAATGGATTGTCTCGTGGGGTAATCGTTGTTGAGGCAGCCGAAAAAAGTGGTGCGTTAATTACAGCTGATTTTGCCTTAGAAGAAGGGCGTGATGTTTTTGCTGTGCCTGGGAGTATTTTTTCACCGTCAAGTAAAGGAACTCATAATCTGATTAAACAAGGTGCAAAATTAGTGGAAAGTAGTACAGATATATTAGAAGAATATCATCTTCATTTGGGGAAAAATGAACCTATGAAGTTAGAGCTTAGTATAGAAGAAGAATTAGTTTATAAAACACTTTCCTATGAAAGTCCAGTAGGTATTGAAGATATTATTATAAATACTAAATTACAGACAACAATTGTTCCATATATTCTATTACAATTGCAATTACGTGGATTAGCGATAGAGCAGAGTGGAAAACGTTATTTGCGTATCGCTAAGGAGGGAATCTAAGTGAGTAAAGCATTAGTGATTGTTGAATCACCAGCTAAAGCCAAGACAATTGAGAAATTCTTGGGTAAAAATTATACAGTGAAGGCTTCAATGGGACATTTACGTGATTTACCTAAAAGTCAGTTTGGTGTAGATGTTGATAATAATTTTGCACCTAAATATATCAATATACGAGGTAAGGGCGATATTATAAAGGGACTTAAAAGTGCTGCTAAATCTGCTGATAAAGTCTATTTGGCCTCTGACCCTGACCGCGAAGGGGAAGCGATTGCTTGGCATTTAGCACATATTTTAAATATTCCTGAAGATCAGGCGTGTCGGGTTGAGTTTAATGAGATCACAAAATCAACCATTCAAAATGCGGTCAAACATCCGAGAGCTATTAATATGGAACGTGTAGATGCGCAACAAGCTAGAAGACTATTAGATCGAATGGTTGGTTATCAGCTTAGTCCACTACTTTGGCGTAAGGTACGTAAAGGGCTTAGTGCTGGACGGGTACAATCTGTCGCAGTTGGAATTATATGTGACCGCGAGAAAGAGATCCAAGCTTTTGTTTCAGAGGAATATTGGTCATTACTAGCTAAAATGCGAGAAAAACCGAAAGCTACTTTATTTGATGCTCAGGTTATTTTAGTTGATGGTAAAAAACTGAAAGTTGATAATGTAGACCAAGCAGAACAATTTAAAAGTGAATTAGAACAAGCGGAGTATACGGTAAGTGATGTAAAACGGCGGGAACGTCGTCGTAATCCTTCGGCTCCCTTTATTACTAGTAGTTTGCAGCAAGAATCATCACGAAAACTAGGATTTACTTCTCGTAAGACTATGATGGTTGCCCAGCAATTATATGAAGGTATTGAACTAGGAAAATCAGGTCCAGTTGGTCTTATTACCTATATGCGTACTGATTCAGTGCGCGTTGCTGAATCGGCTCAGCAAGAGGCTCGTATATATATTGAAGGGAAATATGGGGAAACATATTTACCTGCAAAAAGTCCAGTTTATTTAAATAAGAAATCGCAGGATGCACATGAGGCGATTCGACCGACTAGCTTTGAATTACCTCCCGAAAAATTAATCTCTCATCTATCGAGAGAGCAACTACGAGTATATACGTTAATTTGGGAAAGATTTATTGCAAGTCAAATGGCGGCTGCCATTTATGATACATTAACAGTAGATATTACTGCTGGACGTTTTGGGCTTCGAGCTACTGGTTCAACGGTTAAATTCGCTGGTTTTATGGCTGTATATACCGAGAGTAAAGATGATGAGGAAAAGGAAAAAAATATTACACTACCGGATATGACAGTTGGGCAAGTGTTAAAAATGGATAAAATCATGCCCAAACAACATTTTACAGAACCACCGCCTAGGTATACGGAAGCAACGTTAGTTAAAGTGTTGGAAGAAAAAGGTATTGGTCGTCCGAGTACCTATTCACCAATTATTGAAACCATTTTGGCTAGGGGCTATGTACTGCGAGTAGAGAAAAAATTTCAACCGACAGAACTGGGGTTTGTCGTTCTTGATTTATTAAAACAATATTTTAAAGCCATTGTTGATGTTGAATTTACTGCGAATATGGAAAATAATCTGGATGAAATTGCAGAAGGTAAAGGCTCGCGATTGGCATTATTACAAGATTTTTATAAGTGGTTTGCTGTTGATTTAGCACATGCGGAAGAGGAAATTGGTCATGTTGAGCTTCCAGTAGAAGTCTCGGATGTTCAGTGTGAAAATTGCGGAAAATATATGGTAGTGAAACATGGTCGATTTGGTGATTTTCTTGCTTGCCCAGGATTTCCTGCTTGTCGCAATACCAAGGCGATTTTAAAAGAAACAGGTGTACAATGCGCCAAGTGTGCTGGTAATATTGTAGAAAGAAAAACGAAACGCGGCAAAATATTCTACGGATGCCAGAATTATCCTACCTGTGATTTTATGACATGGGATATGCCATTAAAAGAAAATTGTCAGGTATGTGGTGCTTTTATGTTACGACATAACTTGAAAAATGGTCTTTTTAAAACATTTTGTAGTAATGAAGCGTGTGAAACGCATCCTGTTACTCCTGAGAAAAAAACAACTACGACAACAAAAACTACAGCAAAAAACAGTAAGAAAAAGAAGGCTAAAGTGCCAACAAAAAAGAAAGAAAAAATAAAAAAAGAATAACAATATAATCGGAGGGGCAAATGTGTCAAAAGTAACTATTATTGGTGCTGGTCTGGCTGGTAGCGAGGCAGCGTGGCAAGTCGCAGAAGCTGGTTATGACGTTGATTTATATGAAATGAGACCTCACGTCATGCCGCCAGCTCATCATACGGATCAATTCGCAGAACTGGTTTGTAGTAACTCTCTACGGGGAGCAGGTCTAGAGAATGCTGTTGGGTTATTAAAAGAAGAAATGCGCCAACTAAATTCTTTAATTATGAAAGCTGCAGATGCTACACAAGTTCCAGCTGGTGGTGCACTGGCAGTAGATCGTGAGGGATTTAGTAAATACATAACAGATATTTTAAAGTCTCATCCACGCGTAACGATTATCAATCAAGAAGTAACGGAGATTCCTCAAGATAGGCCACTGATTATTGCAAGCGGACCATTAACATCACCAGTCTTATCGGAGGCAATTGGGCGTATCACAGGGAATCAATATCTATATTTTTATGATGCGGCTGCACCTATTGTATTAGGAGAATCGCTAGATATGGAGAAGGTATACAGAGCTTCTCGGTATGGTAAAGGTACTGATGATTATCTCAATTGTCCAATGAATAAAGAAGAATATACAAACTTTTGGAATGAATTAACCAATGCGGAAACGGTACCTGTTAAAAATTTCGAAAAACCTATTTTTTTTGAAGGTTGTATGCCGGTAGAAGAAATGGCGAGTCGGGGAATTGATACATTGCGTTTTGGACCACTTAAACCCGTAGGTCTTGAAGATCCGAAATCAGGTGCTACTCCTCACGCAGTGATACAATTGCGTCAGGATAATTTTGCAGCTACATTATATAATATTGTTGGTTTTCAAACACACTTAAAGTGGCCGGAACAGGAACGTGTTTTTCGTTTGATACCAGGACTTGAAAAAGCGGAGTTTGTTCGGTTAGGTGTAATGCATCGTAATACTTTTATAAATTCCCCTAAAATTCTACAGTCTACATTGCAAATGATTGAACATCCACAGGTGTTATTTGCCGGACAAATAACGGGTGTAGAAGGGTATATTGAATCAGCAGCATCAGGATTGGTAGCGGGTATCAATGCTGCAAGAATTTTATCAGGGCGTGCGAGCATAGAATTTCCAATCGAAACAGCTCATGGTGCATTATGTAAGTATATTACGAATACAAATGCAAAGCATTTTCAACCGATGAATATAAATTTTGGCCTTTTACCGCCATTAGAAGTCCGAATAAAAGACAAGAAAACAAAGAACGGGCTGATTGCTCAACGTGCTCTAGAAAAATTAGAAAACTTTAAAGAAAATTTAGAAAATAATCTTGCGTAATTAATAGTAATGTGATACTATGAGTTAATAGGTCGATTTGCATCTTTCGACAGAAAAGGGAAAAAATCCTTCTATGTGATAGTATTATTCAGTATGGTTTGTTATTGTGGAATGATCAATACCATAATAATGGCAAATTATACTATATTTACATGTTAGAAACACCTCGCAATACATTGTAATGAATGAATGCAGATGGTTCGATTTTGCTGAATTACAACATGGTAGAGAGGTGCTTTTCCTCATATAACCTTAAAATAGTAAAAGCATGTAGTATTACATATCAATTATGTAGGAGGTGGTGATTATGTTTCATGCTACAACAATTATTGCTGTAAAACATCAAGGAAAAACAGCAATCGCTGGAGACGGACAGGTCACATTTGGTGGCAATACGGTTATGAAACATAATGCGAAGAAGGTTCGTCGTTTATATCACAGTAAAGTTTTAGCGGGTTTTGCGGGCTCAGTAGCTGATGCTTTCACTTTGTTTAGTAGATTTGAGGCTAAGTTAGAAGAGTTTAATGGAAATTTAATGCGCGCAGCAGTAGAGTTAGCTAAAGAATGGCGCATGGACAGGGTATTGAGGCGCTTGGAAGCATTACTTATTGTTACGGATGTTGAGCATATGCTGGTTATTTCCGGTAATGGTGAAGTAATTGAACCAGATGATGGCGTTGTAGCAATTGGTTCTGGTGGTTCTTACGCTCTAGCTGCTGCTCGAGCTTTAGTACAATATTCTAATTTATCTGCTCCTGAAATTGTTAGAGAAGCACTCCAAATTGCATCAACTATTTGTGTTTACACAAATGACCATATTACAGTTGAAGAGCTATTAAAAGAGGAGTGATGATGTTGACTGAAATGACACCTAAACAAATTGTAAGGGAATTAGATAAATATATTGTAGGACAAAAGCAGGCGAAAAAATCAGTAGCAGTTGCCTTGCGGAATCGCTGGCGTAGTAAACAATTATCTGCTGACCTAAAAGATGAGATAATTCCTAAAAATATATTGATGATTGGTCCTACGGGTGTAGGAAAAACAGAGATTGCACGTCGTTTGGCTAAATTGGTCAATGCACCTTTTGTAAAAGTAGAAGCTACTAAATTTACGGAAGTTGGATATGTGGGACGTGATGTCGAGTCGATGGTTCGTGATTTAGTGGAGATCGCCATTCGTATGGTGAAACAACAAAAAATGTTGGAAGTGGCTGATAAAGCACATGAATTTGCTGAAGAACGTATTTTAGACTTTTTCCTACCAACAACAAAAAAAGAATCTGCACGCAATCCTTTTGAAATATTATTTGGTGGTGCTTCTTCAACGAATGAAACACAGCAGAATCATATTCCGGTTGAAGATATTCCTGCTATTAACGATAGTCGTGAATGTTGGCAAAACCGTTTGAAAAATGGTGAATTAGAAGATGAATTTATTGAAATAATAGTAGAAGATAATGCAAATCCTATGTTGGGGGTCTTTTCTGGGGCCGGTATTGAAGAAATGGGCATAAATATTCAGGATATGTTGGGGAGTTTCTTGCCAAAGAAACAAAAAAAACGTAAAATAACAGTACGAGATGCTCGTAAGGTGCTTGTTCAGGAAGAAGCGCAAAAGCTTATTGATATGGATGAAGTTGTAATGGTGGCTCTTGATTTAGCTGAAAATTCTGGCATCGTTTTTCTTGATGAGATCGATAAGATTGTTGGGCGTGATCATTCTTCGGGGCAGGATGTGTCCAGAGAAGGGGTACAACGTGATATTCTACCTATTGTTGAAGGTTCAACGGTGGCGACAAAATATGGATCGATCAAGACGGATCATATTTTATTTATGGCAGCAGGGGCTTTTCATACCACTAAGCCATCGGAACTCATTCCGGAATTGCAAGGGCGATTCCCGATTCGAGTAGAATTAACTAATTTGTCGAGAGATGATTTTAAACAAATCTTGACAGAACCAGCGAATGCATTGATCAAACAATATATTAGTTTATTAGGAACTGAAAATATAAAAATTACATTTACTGCAGATGCGATTGATAAATTAGCGGATATTGCTTTTGAAGTAAATGAGCAAACTGAAAATATTGGTGCTAGGCGTTTACATACGATTCTAGAGAAATTATTGGAAGATTTAGCTTTTGAGGCACCTGATATAGTAGAAGAAAACGTTGAGATTAATGAACAATATGTAAATGAAAAATTATCACATATTGTGACCAATCAAGATCTAAGTCATTTTATTTTATAATATAGGTTGAAAAGCCTAATGAAAGGTGGAGAATATAATATGATATCGTTATTAGAACGTACCCGCAAAATTAATAAATTATTACAAAAATCCGAAAAAGTGGAATATGATGAAATATCCAATCTTCTTAGTACGGTAATGGGCGCTAATATATATATTGTTAGTAAAGATGGTACTTTGTTTGGTTATGCTTTGGTCGACAATTTTGAATGTGATTTGATGCGTGATAAAGTGTTGTTGCAAGGTTGTTTTCCTGAAAGATATGTAGAATGGTTATTGAGAATTAATGAGACTTCCCCTAATTTGAGTCTTGAAGGCGGGATGTGTTCCTTTAGTGATGGAACTTCATGTTTGTTTAATGATAAATTTACGACGATTGTTCCGATTCATGGTGTAGGTGAACGAATTGGTACTTTAATTGTAGCTAAGTTTCACGCGGAGTTTAGTCCTGATGATTTAATTTTGGCTGAATATGGTGCTACGGTTGTGGGGATGGAAATTCTAAGAGACCGTAGTGGGAAGATTGAAGAAGAAGCGCGGAAAAAAGCCACAGTACAAGTTGCTCTTGGCACTCTTTCCTATTCAGAATTGGAAGCTGTAATACATATCTTAAATGAATTAGATGGGAATGAAGGTTTACTAGTTGCAAGTAAAATTGCTGATCGTGTAGGTATTACTCGTTCTGTTATTGTCAATGCATTGCGTAAATTTGAAAGTGCTGGGGTTATTGAATCTAAATCGTTAGGTATGAAGGGGACGTTTATTAAAGTGTTAAATGATCGTCTTTTTGATGAATTAAAGAAACTTAAAAAATAGTAGTATTCTTAAAAGAGAGGAGCTGCAGGCTATATATGCCAATAGCTCCTCTCTTTGTGCGCCCAGTATGGGCGCTTACTTGATTATTGACCTCTAGTTTTAGGCTGCTATCGATTGATTTATACTGATGCGTAGGAGCAAATCAGCAGAGATACTTGTAAAGTTATTTCTTTAAACGGAATTTTTTTTACATAAAACGACATTAATTGCGCGGAAAACGTGATATAATTTTCATAAATTACTATTAATAATGGGCAATTGTGGGCAGAAATAAATGAATTTGATATGAAATTAAGGATATTTGACGATATTAACCACAAAACTAAGATATTATACCATAAATTTATGGACTTTTGTCCTATTTTATATATGTATGTAACAAAGAACTCCTAATTTGGTTTTTTATAAAGGAATTCTACGAGTTATGTAGAATTTATTATTTATGAATGGGTATGTTCTATGCAGAAAAATGTAGAGTATTTATATAAATAAAGACTTATAGGAGGGGTATGGTGCTAAATTCAATTGTCTCGTCACCGCGTATTGCGGTGTTAGAACAAGCTTTGTCAGCGTCCTCGCTTCGACAAAAAGTAATAAGTAATAATATTGCGAATGTAAACACACCTGGTTATAAAAAAAGTGAAGTAGTATTTGAGGATTTATTACAAAGTGCTATAGATACTGATAAGTTACCGATGTTCCAAACGAATGAGCGACATCTGCCTCTGCAACAAAAAACAATTCCTACTCCAACAATTAATGTTGTCGGTAATACTTCAGTCCGAACTGATGGTAGTAATGTAGATATTGATGTTGAAATGGCTAATTTAGCGAAAAATAGTATATATTATAATGCTGTAGCGCAGCAAGTGAGTAGTTATTTTTTAACTATTAAGTCGGCTATTAAAGAAGGGAGATAATTGAGTATGGGAATGTTTGGTGCGATTGATGCAGCTGCATCTGGTTTAACAGCTGAAAGGCTTCGCATGGATGTTATTTCAAATAATATTGCTAATGTGAATACAACTCGTACAGCGGAGGGGGGACCTTATCGCCGACAAATGGTTGTGTTTGCACCAAGAGAAAATGAAGCGAGTTTTTCTCAAGTCTTATCGCAACAATTACAAACGGGTAATGGGGTTCGAGTGACGGGGATTCAAAAAGATACTTCACCAACTAAAAAGGTATATGATCCTGCTCATCCAGATGCGAATAAAGAAGGTTATGTCGAAATGCCTAATGTTAATGTTGTAAGTGAAATGGTCGATATGATTAGCTCCACTCGATCTTATGAGGCTAATGTAACAGTTATCAATGCGGCGAAAAGTATGGCCCTTAAAGCATTAGAGATAGGGAAATAAAAGGAGAGTGAACAATGCGTATTGAAGCGCTTACATTAACACCGGTCACTTCTACGGCAAGTAATAAAACATTACAATTAGAGAGTGCTGGGAATAAGAATTTTGGTGAATTTTTGACGGATGCTCTTGGTGAAGTGAATAAATTACAACACGATTCATCACAGGCATCTTTTGATTTGGCAGCAGGTAAACTCCAAGATGTTTCGCAAGTAACAATTGCTGCGGAAAAGGCTAATATAGCGTTGCAATTAACAATGCAAGTACGTAATAAAATGATCGATGCATATCAAGAAGTTATGCGTATGCAGGTGTAAATATGAAAATTATGGCAATTTGAAAGGGCGGAGACGATGGGCAATTGGAAAGAAAAGTCTCTACGCTTATGGCAAAACTTAGGCAAAAAAGAAAAGTATATGATTCTAGGTTCAGCCATACTTATAGTCACAGTTGTTTTAGCGTGGAGTTTTTGGTGGGGGAGTCGCCCCGATTTAGTACCGTTATTTACAGATTTAGAATCAAAAGATGCTGGTGAGATTGTAGGGAAACTGAAAGAAATGAAAGTGAATCATGAAATTGCTGCGAATGGTAGTGCGATTATGGTTCAGTCAAAGGATGTGTATCGCATCCGGTTAGAATTAGCTAGTCAAGGTTTACCGCGAGGAAATAAAGGTTTTGAAATATTTGAGCAAAGTAAGTTTGGTGCGACGGAGTTTCAAAATAAGGTAAACTTAGTGCAAGCACTGCAAGGTGAATTGGCACGTACTATTGAGCAAATGCCAGAGGTAGAAAAGGCGAGAGTGCATATTGTACTATCGGAAGATAGCCTATATAAGAAAAATGAAAAGCCAGCGACGGCTTCTATTATGCTAAAATTGCGCCCTTCTTCTCAACTAACCAAAGAGCAAATCAAAGGTGTCGTTAATTTGGTAGCTCATAGTATTCAAGGACTAAAAGCGGAGAATGTAACGGTTATTGATCAGATGGCTCATGTACTGAATGATCAAAATGATGGTTTAGGACTAGCTGGGGCTGGTAATACATTGACGCAAATTGAGATGACTAAGAAAGTACAAGAAGATTTGCAAAAAAATATACAGTCTTTACTAGAACAGGTATTGGGCCCGAATAAAGCTGCAGCGAGAGTGAATGTTGAACTTAGTTTTGACCAACGAACGGTCGATCGACAAGTTTTTGAGCCTGTAGTTGATGATAAAGGTATTATACGAAGTTCTCAGGATCTGAATGAGACTTTTAAAGGAACTTCATCAAATACTGGAGGGGTTCCAGGAACCACTTCGAATATTCCGGGGTATGTAACGAATAATACTCCTCAACAATCGAATTATGAGAAAAAAGAAGTAACCCGTAATTATGAAATTAATGAAACCAAAGAAAAAGTTATAGCTACACCAGGATCAGTAAAGAGGCTGACAGTGGCGGTATTAGTGGATGCTAGTATTAATAAAGTTCAACAGGATAGTATTGCCAAGACTGTAGCTTCGGCAATTGGTGTAAATGCAGCTAGAGGTGATACGGTATCGGTAGAGAGTATCTCCTTTAATACCGATCTTCTCGATAAACAGCGAAAAGAAGAACAAGACCTAGAAAATCAACAGAAACAAGCGTTATGGCTGAAAATTGCATTAGTTGTACTGGTGATTGCTGCTATTATCTATATTGTTCGTATGAGAAGACGTCGCCAACAAGAGGAAATGGAAAGAATCGCTATGGAAGCGGCCGAAGCAGAAACAGCCGCAACGGCAGCAGAAGAATTGGAAAATCCTCCAAGCGAAGAGTTATCACCGCAAGAACAGGAAAGAGCAAATCAACGCCAAGAAATTGAAAAAATCGTTAAAACCCGTCCTGGCGATGTAGCACAATTAATTAGAACGTGGTTGTCAGAGGAATAGAGTAACTTGAGAGGAGGGATTGTATGTATCAGTCGAATGAATTGACCAATAAGCAAAAAGCGGCTATTTTGTTAATCACACTTGGCCCTGATATGTCATCGGAAATTTTTAAACATTTACGTGAAGAAGAAATAGATAAGATAACTCTTGAAATTGCAAATCAACGCAAGGTCCCTCAAGAACAAAAGGATGCAGTGTTAACTGAGTTTTATCAAATGCTTATGGCGAATGAGTATATTTCTAGTGGTGGGCTTGATTATGCACGTGAAGTGTTAGAAAAAGCCTTAGGTTCAGAAAAAGCAGTTGCTATTATCAATAGATTGACATCGAGCCTCCAAATCAGACCTTTCGATTTTGCTCGTAAAACGGATCCTGCTCAACTACTCAATTTTATTCAAAATGAGCACCCACAAACGATTGCGCTTATTATGTCTTATTTACAACCTGAACAATCAGGAGTGATTTTATCTTCATTGCCAGCGGATCGGCAAGTGGATGTAGCGAAACGAATTGCAACAATGGATCGTACATCTCCTGATGTGCTCAAAGATGTGGAACGCATCTTAGAACGCAAACTATCCTCTCTTGTTACTCAGGATTTTACGGCTGCAGGTGGGGTAGATGCGATTGTTGAAGTATTAAACAGAGTGGATCGAACCACTGAGCGAACTATTATTGAAAACTTAGAAGTACAAGATCCCGAACTTGCTGAAGAGATTAAACGTCGTATGTTTGTATTTGAAGATCTTGTTTTACTGGATGATAGATCGTTGCAATTGGTATTACGTGAGATTGATAGTAAAGAATTGGCATTGGCACTTAAGGCCTCTTCTGCAGAGGTATCGGGAAAAATATACAAAAACATGTCAAAGCGTGCAGCAGAAATGTTGCGTGAAGAAATTGAATATATGGGACCTGTGCGAATTCGCGATGTAGAAGAAGCACAGCAAAAAATTGTTAATGTGATCCGTCGTCTTGAGGAGTCTGGTGAAATCGTTGTGGCACGTGGTAAAGGGGACGAGATCATTGTCTAAGATTATAAAGTATGTGTGCATGCAGAATGATCCGATCGTGATTGATCGCAATTTACTGGTGGAAGAAGAACAAGAAATCCCTTCTTCCTCTATCGTGGAAACAACGGTTATTGATGATTTGATGGTTGCTGCCAATGAGCAAATTGCAACTATGCTTGCGGAAACTAAAGCGGAAAAGGAACGTTGTTTGTCCGAAGCGAATCAAGAAGCGCTGCTCACGAAACAGCAAGCTTATGATACAGGCCATCAAGAAGGATATCAGCAAGGGTATACCGAGGGAATGCTAAAAGGGAAAGAAGACATTTTAGCTGAGATGCAACAAACCATTGATCAAACTAACGAAACAAATCACCAGAGTATAGTGGATGCTAAAGAAGAAATAAAAAAAATGATGCTAGATGCGGAACGGCAAATTGTTGATATTGCTTTAGCAGTAGCGCGAAAAATACTTGCATATGAAATCAGTGAAAATCCTATGGTTGTACTACCTTTAGTAAAAACCGCTTTAGCAAAAGTGTGCGATCAAGAAGAAGTTGTGATTCGCGTCAGTGTGGATGATTTGGATGCTGTGCTGTTAGCTAAGAATGATTTGCAAACGATGGTTGGTAGAGAGCAAGCTTTAAAAATAATCGTGGATAGTACAATTACAGGTGGTAGCTGTATCATTGACACTTCTTATGGTACCGTTGATGCTAGGATCGATACGCAGTTTGAAAATATAAAAAAAGCATTGCAGGGTGTAGCATAATGAGTGTTTTTAATGCTGATAAATATCTAGACGTAATTAATAATAGTCAACCCATGAAAATAGCTGGGAAAATTACGCAGATTGTAGGCCTCGTTATTGAGTCGCAAGGTCCTAGCGTCAATTTAGGGGATTTATGTTATATCCGTCCTCGGAATGCAGGGGGCGACATTCCGGCTGAAGTAGTAGGTTTTAGGCAAAAACGAGTATTATTAATGCCAATTGCTGATATGCAGGGCATTGGTCCAGGTTGTGAGGTTTTTTCGGCTCGCCAATCATTACGAGTCAATGTAGGCAATCATCTCTTAGGACGAATATTGGATGGCTTGGGTAATCCTATTGATGGGAAAGGGCCACTGATCGTAGATCAAGAATATCCGGTACATGGAGTTCCTCCTCATCCTTTAAAGCGTCTTCGGATTGATGAACGATTATCGGTAGGGGTACGAGCAATTGACGGATTAATTACGCTCGGGCGTGGTCAGCGAATTGGTATTATGGCTGGTAGTGGTGTTGGTAAAAGTACATTACTCGGTATGATTGCTCGCAACACAGAAGCGGATATTAATATCATTGCTCTGATTGGTGAACGGGGACGGGAAGTTCGAGAATTTATTGAACGTGATTTGGGGGAAGAAGGGTTAAAGCGGTCGGTAGTGGTGGTCGCGACTTCTGATCAACCAGCTCTAGTAAGGATTAAGGGAGCCATGACAGCTACTGCGATTGCTGAATATTTTCGTGATCAAGGTTCCAATGTTGTATTGATGATGGACTCGGTAACGCGCTTTGCTATGGCGCAACGAGAAGTAGGTTTAACGATAGGTGAACCGCCAGCAACGCGAGGTTACACGCCTTCTGTTTTTGCGATGTTACCCAAATTATTAGAGCGATCTGGTACTGGTGAACATGGCACAATCACTGGAATCTATACGGTTTTGGTAGATGGTGATGATATGAATGAACCAATTGCGGATGCAGTACGTAGTATTTTAGATGGCCATATTGTATTGTCGCGTAATATTGCGGCGCATAATCATTATCCTGCGATTGATGTTTTAGCAAGTGTAAGTAGGGTAATGTCTGAAATTGTTGAAAAAAATCATAATGTTGCTGCACAAAAAATGCGTTCCATTATGGCTACTTATAGAGAAGCTGAAGATTTAATTAATATTGGTGCGTATTCGACAGGAAATAATATACGAATTGATGAGGCAATCTCTAAGATTGATGCTGTCAACGCATTTCTGCAGCAGGATGTATATGAACAAATGACACTGGATGAAACTGTTGCAAAATTATTAGAGTTGATTTCGTGATGCTGAATTTTGAGGTATAATGTAGATGAAACCGTTTCGCTTTCGCTTGGAAACTTTACTTGGATTTCGAAAAATGAAAAAAGAACAGTCACAGATAGCATTTTTACAAGCTAAAAATCAGCTTCGTAATGAAAAAGAAGTATTACAACAAATGGAAAGTAAGTTAAGTGAAAATATTGAGTTACTGCAGATTCGTAAACAACAGACGCTCGAGATTGAAGTATTTAAGTCTTTTCAATATTATTTCGATAAATTAGATGTAGATATTACGAAACAAAAGCAGATTATTGTTGAGGCAACTGCTCATTATCAAGAACGTTTAGCTGCTCTTACCGAAGCGGAAAAAAACTATCGAGTGGTAGAAAAGTTTCGAGAGAAAAAAGTGATGGATTACCAAATTGAAACAATGCAAGAAGAACAAAAATTGTTAGATGAAATAGGTCTACAAGTATATACAAGAAAAAAGTAGGGTGATTAGATGCAAGGAATCAGTAGAGTTTTGCAACGTATGAATGCCATTGAACAAAAATTTAATGCTCCATCTGGAACCGTAGCTGATTTTGCAAAAGTTTTGTCTACTACTCAGCAAAAAAAATCTGCTACTGGAAAAACGGAAAAAAGTATTGCATTAAATGATATTGGCAAAATGGTTGAACTAACTGCAAATAAATATGGAGTTGATCCCAAACTTGCATTGGCTGTAGCCAATGTGGAATCGAACCTAATACCAGATGCCGTTTCTTCTGCTGGTGCAGTTGGTGTGATGCAGTTAATGCCAGAGACTGCAGAGGGACTTGGTGTTAGTAATAGTAAAGATCCACAAGATAACATTGATGGTGGTGTACGCTATTTAAAGCAGTTAATAAATACATTTAATGGTGACACTACAAAGGCTATCGCTGCTTATAATGCTGGAGCGCAAGCTGTAAAAGACTATAATGGCATACCTCCTTATAAAGAAACACAGGATTATGTATCGAAGGTAATGGCGCAGTATAAATAAGTAAGCAGGGTACTTTTTAGAGTCCTTAAAGGCAGGTAAAACACTATGGCTGTTAAAGAAAAAACTGATAAAAAAATAAAAGATGATAATAAAATAAACACAGATGAAGTAAATCCTGAAAAACCGAAGAAAAAGTCAGGTAGAATTTTGAAAATTATTTTAATTCTCTTACTCTTAGCGATTTTGGCTGCTGCTGGTTTTTCAGTAGGGATTTATTTAAAATTTATTGATACACAAAGTTTGGTAGATAAGTGGAAACTGAATGAATATCCTGTCATTGGGCAATATTTTTCATCACCTAAAACCAATTTTGAACCTGTTGATTTGGAACAACAAAGTCCCTTAGCCGTACCCGAAAACCCTATTCAACCTCCTATTGCTCAACCGATTCTGACACCAGAAGAACTTTTACCGGAAAATAGGAAAATAGATGATGTTGAATTGCAAAAGCAAGCTAAAATAAAGCAGCAAGAAGAAGCAAAACGTATTTCGAAAGTGTCTAGATTATATAGTGCGATGAAACCAGATGAGGCAGTAGCCGTATTAAACCAAATGGATGATGAGAGTGTGCTTGTGATTTTAAGTAAAATGGATGATGAACAAGTAGCTAAAATTATGGCACTGCTTGATGCTAGACGTGCTGCTAGTCTTTCTCAAAAAATGCTAAGAGGTCGAAGTACAAATTAATATTTGTACTATATATAAATTAAGAAAGTAGTAAAAGGAGGTGGAAAAATGGCGGTAATAGAAAATGTATTACCTATAGAACCCGCGCAAATTCCTGTAATGAAAAATGTAGCAGAGAAGACCGATACTGGTAATGCCAAGTCGGGAACGAATTTTGCTAAGGCGTTACGTATAGCATCTGATAAAAATAATCAAGATGTTGATACTACTGTGAAAAGCGATGATAGCACTCAGTTGGCAACAATGGCAGGTATGGTGATGCCAAGAGTCATGAACCTACTACTAGATAATCAGCAGACTACTAAAAATGTAGCTGATAATGTGGCAGGAAGCACGATTTCACAGGAATCTACAATGGGTGCTGTACAGAGTTCTCAAACTCAGTTAGCAAATGGAGTGACGAGTGGATTTCAGACTCAGTTAGTAGGTGCCGTAACGACTGGAGCACAGACTCAGTTAGCCAATGCAGTAATGACTGGAGCACAAACGCAGTTAGTCAATGCAGTAACAACTGAGGAACAAACGCAGTTAGCCAATGCAGTAACGACTGGAGTGCAAACTCCGTTAACCAATGCAGTAACGACTGGAGTGCAAACTCCGTTAACCAATGCAGTAACGACTGGAGTGCAAACTCCGTTAACCAATGAGGTAGCGACTGGAGCGCAAACTCCGTTAACCAATGAGGTAGCGACTGGAGCGCAAAGTCCGTTAACCAATGTGGTAGCGACTGGAGCACAAACTTCGTTAACCAATGTGGTAGCGACTGGAGCGCAAACTCAGTTAGCCAGTACGGTAGCGACTGGAGTACAAAGTCCGTTAACCAATGTGGTAGCGACTGGAGTACAAAGTCCGTTAACCAATGTGGTAGCGACTGGAGCGCAAAGTCCATTAGCCAATACGGTAGCGACTGGAGTACAAACTCCGTTAACACATGAAGTATCTAATTGTGTGTTGCAAACAGAGAAATCTGATGTAACTGCGAAGGAGACGGAAGATGGACTGTCTATCAGTAAAAATTCTTCTCAAGAGCAGTTGGCAACGTTATTAGGAGAAGTAACGATTATAAACTCACAAGCGGATACCAATCAGGTTGCTCCACTCACACAAGCAAATGTAGAAGAAAAATCTGAAATTGCAAATCATTTGGTTATTGAGCAGGGAAAAGTAACAGTAAATTCTAAAAATAGTGCAGATGTATTGATAAATAATCCAGCGATGACAACTGTAATATCTTCTGTAGCTTCTACAAATAATACCAATAGTGTTGCTAAAAATACTAGCAAACAAGTGGAAGATAAAAAAACAGCAGAGAAGCCAGTTACTACAGATACAATGAAAAGCGTAGAGGATCTTACGATGACAAATCCGATTGCAATTCAACCAGTAGTAGCGCAGCAAAGCACAACGGTTATTGATCAATTGGCAAGCGATGATAAGGAAAATGTAGTAACGTTGCTAGAGGGCGCAGAGTCATCGAATGTAATTACTGTTTTACCTGATCAAATAGGAAAAAATATAGACGCTTTTGCCAGTTTGTTAAGTCAGCAGAGCATGAAAGTTGAAAACCAAATGACAACAGAAGCAAAACAAGTATCATCTTCCGTAACTGCTGATATGATTGCGTCTCAGATCGTTGATCAGGCGCGCCTTGTGACAGGGAACAAAAATACCGAAATGATTATTCAACTGAAACCCGAACATTTAGGTGAACTAACTTTTAAAGTGACGGTTGAAAATGGAGTGGTTAGTGCTAGTTTTCATTCGAACAATCCAGATGTTCGTAGTATGGTGGAGTCTTCATTAGCCCAGTTGAAACAAGATTTATCAAATCAAGGTTTGAAAATTGATAATGTAGGTGTATATTCAGGTTTAGGGCAATTCTTTTCGAATGAACAACAATCTGGAGGATATCAACAACCAACTGTAAAAGTGCAGAATAAAAAAACAGAGGAAGAGTTTATGGATGTACTGGAATCATCTGATTCAGTAAATCGAGTCACAGATGCCTCAGGTATTGATTATCGTGCATAAAAAGGAGAGATAAATTATGCCAACTGCTGTTAGTGATAGTTCATCGGCTACTGCAAGTAATGCGGCTACTTCAAGTTCTAGTAAAAAAGGTGCAAGCAATAGTTTAGGAAAAGATGATTTTCTAAAATTGTTAGTTACACAACTTTCCAACCAAGATCCATTAAGTCCAATGGACAATACAGCATTCATTGCACAGATGGCCCAGTTTTCAAGTCTAGAGCAAATGCAGAATATGAATACATCCACTCTTGCTACGCAAGCCAATGGAATGATTGGTAAAATTGTAACATGGACAGATAATGATAATGTCACACAAGCGGGTATTGTTAACGCTGTAAAATATGTTACAGGTAAATCACCTTCATTACTAGTTATGACTACAAGTGGTACTACCAATATTGAGGTATCTGCAGTGACTCAAGTTGCGAATATGCCGACGACGACTACGAATACTACTACTAAGACTTGAGTAAAAGGAGAGGTGCTTGATGGAGAATAATCGTATATATTATTCACCACAGCCGATACTACATAGTAAAACTGAAAAACTTACCACCGCTAAATCAGCAAATAATACACAAAAAAATCAAACCACTTTTAACCAAGTGTTAGCGCAACAATTAAGCGGGGTACAATTTTCACAGCATGCGTTACAACGTATGGAGTCACGTAACATTACGCTGGAAAAAACTGATTTACTAAAATTAAATAATGCAATTGATAAAGCTGCACAAAAAGGTGCAAAAGAGTCATTAGTGTTAATGAATAATAATGTAGCATTAGTGGTGAGTGTGCAAAATAAAACAGTAATTACAGCTATGGATAGTGTAAGTATGAAGGAAAATGTTTTTACGAATATTGATAGTGCGGTAATTATATAAGGCTGGACCTCTTTGAGGAAGCCAAAGGCTGCTGATTGATTGATGCAGTGAAAATAAAAAAAGTGAGGTAATGTCATTATGATGCGTTCATTATATGCTGGTGTATCTGGATTACGTAACCATCAAACGAGAATGGATGTTATTGGCAATAATATTGCCAACGTAAATACGGTAGGTTATAAGGCAAGCCGCGTTACATTTCAAGATATGTTAAGTCAAAGTCTACAAGGTGCAAGTAGTCCGCAAGGACAAGCTGGTGGTACGAATCCTATCCAGATTGGTCTTGGGGTGGGACTCGCTAGTGTTGATAAGGTTTTTACTGATGGCAGTTCGCAGACTACTAATGTATCGACAGACTTAGCCATATCTGGATCAGGTTTTTTTCAATTATCAAATGATGGCGGGAAGTCATTTGTATATTCGCGTGATGGTGCGTTTGGTTTTGATACGAATGGAGATTATGTATCTGCTGCTGGTTATAAGGTTATGGGTTATAAAATCGATCCTGCAACGGGTAAAACTACTGGTGTTCCAGCAGCTATACATATTCCTGAAACGGACACGATGGCTCCCAAAGCATCAACCACAATGACTGTAATTGGTAATGTGTCATCAAGTACTACAGCACCAGCAACAGCTGCTGCAGCTGCAGCCTTAGTTTCAGCTAGAGAAGCAAACGCGGCAGCCGCTGGAGCTGCAGCGTTACCTGGAGCAACAGTTGCAAGTGTCGTGGCAGCTATAACTGCACATTCAGTTGCTGTAACAGGAACAGGCGTCAGTGCTGCTGATGTAACAGTAGCTACTACTGCTGGAGGTCTACCTGGAGCCACGGCTAAAAGTGTAGCCCAAGCGATGGCGACACACTTAGCCACAGTCACTACTGCAACTGATACTACTTCTGATGTTTCTACATCCATGAAGGTATATGATTCATTAGGAAACGCATATACGTTAGGTGGAACGTTGGAAAAAACTGCAGCGAATACGTGGTCATTTACCCCTACTGGAACAATCACTGATCCAACAACGGGTGCCACGATAGCAAACGTTACAACAACGCCAATAGTAGATTCAGCAACTATCATCTTTAACGCTGCTGATGGTTCATTTAATATTAGTTATAGTACTGCTGCCGGTGCTCCTGCTGCCGGTGTTGCTCCGACCCCTCTTCAGCTAACGATTACACCTACTGGGAGTCCAACTCCATTCACAGTAACGCCTGATTTTTCAACAATGACTCAGTACGCTAGTAAAGCTACTGCTGCTAGTACTGAGACAGATGGTTATCCTGATGGTACTTTAGATAAATTATCAGTTAATTCTTCAGGTGTCTTTGTTGGAACGTATACGAATGGACTTAGTCAAGAGTTAGCAAAAGTTGCATTATATAGCTTCAATAATCCTCAAGGTCTTGATTCTTCAGGTGGGAACTTCTATACGGAAACCAATAATTCAGGTACAGCCATGACTGATACAACCAGTAAGTTTACTTCAGGAGCATTAGAAATGTCTAATGTTGATTTAGCGCAACAATTCAGTGATATGATTGTTACGCAACGTGGCTTCCAAGCTAATTCAAAGATTATTACAACTTCTGACACGATGCTAGAAGAACTTATAAATCTCAAACGGTAATCTGATTTAGGGGGGGCAATCCCCCCCCCTTCTAATTTTAAAAATTAAGAATAAAGGGGGAATCCTAATGATAAAAGTTGCACGTCTTAAGTCACAAGAAGAATTTGTCTTGAATGCGGAACTAATTGAAACCATTGAAGAAACACCAGATACTGTTATTACATTAACAAGTGGTAGAAAATTAATTGTTGAAGAATCTATGGATCAAGTAGTACGAAAAATAATGGATTACCGGCGAGCTCTTTTAGGTAAATTCCGTTAAAAATAAAAAGGATTCTACCCGCGTCTGAGGAATTGGTCGAAACCAAGCTTTTTCTTATAGGTAGTCTAGATGGGAGGTGTAGTATGGCCGAGGGGGAAAAAAGTCCAAAAAAGTTTTCGATGGTCATTATTATCGTGATGATTGTAGTGGGATTATTATTAGCAGGAGGTATTTCTTATTTTATTGCTACTAAAATTGTCACAGATAAATCAGTGGATAAGAAAGTTACGCAACATGAACCAGGAACTTTTCTAAAATTAGGTGATGTGAAAGATGGCTTAATTATTAATATTGGTGGTTTGAATAGCGGTCGTTATTTGAAAATTAGTATGATTGTAGAGATAAAGCCAGATAAGAAGGCGGCACCTGCTGGTAAAATGCCATCGCCAGATGAAATCAAAATTCAAGATACAGCAGTATCTGTTTTGAGATTGCAAAAAATTGAAGATTTTGATCCAGTAAAGCAAGAACAATTAAAAGAATTAGTCAAAAATGAGATTAATAAAACATTTGGTGAAGAAAAAGTGTATGAGGTGTATATTACCAACTTTGTATTACAGTAGATTTTAGTGACAAGAATGTATTATAATACTTATAAAAGAGATGTAGGGAGGGGGGGGAGTATTGGCAGGAGATATATTATCACAATCTGAAATTGATGAGTTATTATCTGCGTTGTCTACAGGTATGGTATCTGCAGAAGAAATTAAAGATGAGCAGAAACAACGCAAGATTAAAGTATATGATTTTAAACGCCCTGATAAATTTTCCAAAGATCAGATTCGTACTTTATATATGTTGCATGAGCATTTTGCTCGCCTAATGAATACCTATCTATCCGGTAGTCTTCGAACAATTGTGCATATTGATGTTGCTTCTGTCGATCAGTTAACGTACGAAGAGTTTATTCGTTCATTGCCTAGTCCTAGTGTTATTGGCGTTTTTCAGATGCGACCACTTAAGGGAAATGCGATATTAGAACTCAATCCCAATATTGTTTTTTCAATTATTGATCGATTGTTTGGTGGTCCTGGTTTACCACCAGCGAAAAATCGTGGTTTGACAGATATTGAAGATGCAATCATTAGACGGGTGATTAATAAGACCTTAGAGTGTTTTCAAGAAGCTTGGAAACAAGTTGTCGCGATTGATCCTAAACTGGACATTATAGAAACTAATCCTCAGTTTACGCAAATTGTACCACCAAATGATATGGTAGTGATTGTTACATTGCATATAAAAATTGGTCAGGCTGAAGGATTGGTTAATCTTTGCATACCCTATTTGGTTGTTGAACCCATTATGTCTAAATTAACAACTACATATTGGGTGGCCTCTTCTATAGCAAAGCAAGGATCACCAGAGCATAGTGACGCCATACAACGTAAGATGGAAAAAACATATATTCCGATGCAGGTGGAACTTGGAAGAGCTACTGTAACGGTACAAGAACTGTTAGGTCTAGTTGTGAATGATGTATTGCAGTTAAATAGTAAGATAGATGAGGATCTCAATGTAATAGTAGGTCAAAGCGAAAAGTTTAAAGCTAAACCTGGACTTTCTGGACGAAAGGTTGCGGTACAGATTACACAATTGGTTTCCGAAGGAGATGATAATAATGAGTGAAGGCTTTCTTTCCCAAGATGAAATTGATGCATTACTAAAAGGTGAACCTGCTTCATCTCCAGTAGTAGAAGACTTGTCAGATATAGAGAAAGATGCCCTTGGTGAAATAGGTAATATTTCGATGGGGAGTGCAGCAACGACATTGTCGGTACTACTTGGTCGACGAGTATCGATTACTACGCCGCGAGTATCTCTCGTTAGTATGGAAGAAATAAAGTCACAATATCCATTACCCTATGTAGTGATTGAGGTTGGGTATACGCATGGTATTTTGGGGACGAATGTATTGGCGATTCGAGAACAGGATGCCTTAATTATTTCTGATCTGATGATGGGGGGAGATGGTACCGCTCCACCGACTGAATTGAATGAGTTATATTTGAGCGCTGTAAGCGAAGCGATGAACCAGATGATGGGAGGCGTCGCAACCTCCATGTCCACCATGTTTAAGAAGAAAATTGATATTTCACCGCCTAATATTAATATAATCGATTTTGCAGTTGCCTCGTCTATTTCCTCGAATGTAGCGGACAATGAGAATGTTGTTCGTATTGCTTTTCGTATGGAAGTAGAAGATTTAATTGATAGTGAAATTATGCAAATTCTTCCGCTACCTGTTGCAAAAGAGATGGTAGATAACCTTATGAATTCTATGCAGGCGACAGAAGCTACGCCAGCACCAGCACCAACGCCAGCACCAGCACCAGCTGCTGCACCAATGCAACAACCGATGGCTGCCGCTGCACCAATGCAACAGCAGCAAATGACGATGTCAAGTCAACAACCAGCACAACATGTGAATGTACAACCGGCACAGTTTGCTCCATTAGTACAACAGTTATTGCCAGGTACAGACCCGAATATTGGTCTTATTATGGATGTCCCGTTACAGGTAACTGTAGAACTTGGTCGGACTCGTAAACTCATTCGTGATATATTAGAATTAGCACCAGGTTCAGTAATTGAACTTGATAAGCTAGCTGGTGAACCAGTGGATATTTTAGTGAATGGTAAGTTGATTGCTAAGGGAGAAGTTGTAGTTATTGATGATAACTTTGGTGTAAGGATTACTGATATTTTAAGTCCGTTAGAAAGAACGGCTACTTTACAGTGATAGTTATCCATTCAAAAATAGTTTTAAATGTATTAGATAAATAGGGGGAGATATATTAATGGCTACTAGAGTATTAATTGTTGACGATGCTGCATTTATGCGTATGATGGTAAAGGATATTTTGAGTAAAAATGGATATGAAGTAGTAGGGGAAGCTGAAAATGGATTAAAAGCTGTGGAAAAATGGACTGAGCTAAAACCTGATCTTACAACAATGGATATTACCATGCCAGAAATGGATGGAATCACTGCTGTCAAAGAAATTAAAAAGCTTGATCCTAGTGCAAAAGTGATCATGTGTAGTGCTATGGGACAGCAAGCTATGGTTGTGGAAGCAATTCAGGCCGGTGCTCGCGATTTTATTGTGAAACCGTTTCAACCTGATAGAGTTTTGGAAGCAGTTCGTAAAGCAGTGGGTTAATAATGAGTAAAAAATATGTTCTACGTTCGTATATACTATTGCTGTTACTTTTCCTTACTGGGGTGATTTTTTCAGCGATTGTATATGCGGCAGAACCTACCGGAGAATATTTGCAGTATCAAGAACCCAAGGCAGCAAGCTTTTCATCGGGTTTATCGACTATTACCTATATTTTTTCCTTGTTGGTAACTTTTGCTATTGTGCTTGGTCTTGCATATTTTTCCTCCCGTTTTCTTGGACAACGAATGGGAAATCGACTTGCAAATGGAGATCAGAAAATAGTTGCTACGCTGCCACTCGGAACAAATCGTGCTGTTTATGTTGTTGAAATTGCAGGTAAATACTTAGTTCTTGGCGTGACAGATCATACGATCAATGTTTTGCAAGAAATAACAGATCCTGTCGAAATTGAAAAATTGAAATTGCAACAAATTTCTATACCTGAAACTCAATTTGAACAGGTATTTCAAAGGCAACTTGCTTCCTTGCAGCGAATATCCCCAAAATTCACAAATGTTTTTAATGCTTATCAACAAAATAAGCAAAAACATGAAGATGAGAAGAGGTAACGCAAGTGTCTAAACAGCAAAAAATAACAAAAATTGCGACGATATTACTCGTTTTATTTATGATTCCATCATCAGTATGGGCTGCACCGTTAGTTCCAATTCCCAATGTTTCTATTGGCGTAGAAGCTGCTAATAACCCAAAAGATGTTGCACTTAGCTTACAGATTTTATTAACATTAACCGTGTTAACATTAGCACCATCTATTTTGATTATGATGACGTCTTTTACGCGGATTCTGGTTGTATTATCTTTTTTACGTAGTGCTCTTGCTACGCAGCAGATGCCTCCTAATCAAGTTTTGGTAGGTCTCGCCTTATTTATTACTTTTTTTACGATGTCACCGTATTTTGAACAGGTAAATAACAATGGATTGCAACCTTATTTAGCAGGGACAATTACGCAAGAAAAAGCTGTGGCGGAAGGTTTAAAGCCAATGCGAACGTTTATGTTTAAACAAACAAGGGAAAATGATTTGGCTTTATTTGTGAATTTATCAGAAAGTCCGAGGCCAAGCTCACCAGATGATGTACCGACAATGACATTAATTCCGTCTTTTATTATTAGCGAATTGAAAACGGCCTTTCAGATAGGATTTTTGATTTATATTCCTTTTATTGTTGTGGATATGGTGGTAGCTAGTACCTTGATGTCTATGGGTATGATGATGGTTCCACCCGCTATGATTTCTTTGCCGTTTAAATTGCTATTGTTCATATTAGTGGATGGCTGGCATTTGATTATTAGTTCACTGGTTGCCAGTTTTCATTAATTAAAGGAGGAACTTATGTCAGGTGATATGGTAATCCAAATTGGTCGTGATGCATTATATATGGTAATGCTAATCTCAGCACCAATGCTAGGACTTGGCTTATTAGTTGGTATAATGGTTAGTATTTTTCAAGCTACGACACAAATACAGGAACAGACGTTGGCGTTTATTCCGAAAATAATAGCGATTTTTGTTGCGATTGTTGTATTTGGTCCTTGGATGCTAAGTTTACTGGTTGATTATACTCGTGAAATTTTTATTAGCTTGCCAACTCTGATACGCTGATATAAGGAGTAATGATTTGTGGATCTTTTTGCGTTAATCCAAAATCAATTAGGATTTTTCTTGTTGATATTTGTGCGTATTACTGGCATATTTATGATGACGCCTATATTTGGTAGCCGTAATGTTACAGGACGTATAAAAGCATGTCTAGCTCTTATCATTACGTATATCTTGTTCCCATTAGTATTTAATCATACTACCGTGATTCCAGAACATTTTCTACCATATTTATTTGTTGTAGCAGGAGAGTTAGTGGTAGGTTTGATTTTTGGTTTCGTCAGTTCCCTGATGTTTTCTGCCATACAGATGGCAGGTCAGTTATTAGATATGCAGATTGGATTTGGTATTATCAATATGATTGATCCTCTATCTGGACAGCAGGCGCCATTGATTGGTAACTTCAAATATATTTTGGCGTTGGTTACTTTTTTGGCAGTCAATGGACATCATGTTTTGTTATCAGCATTATTTTCTAGTTTTAAATTAATACCTGTTACAGGGATGGTTGTGCAAGCCGGTTTATCTGGCTTTATAGTGGATATGATAAATGGAATGTTTGTTTTTGCTTTAAAAATAACGCTACCCATTCTTGTCGCTTTATTACTCACCGATATGTCTCTTGGTATTTTGGCCCGCACAATGCCTCAAATGAATATTTTTGTTGTTGGTGTGCCGGGTAAGATTATTATCGGCATTTTTGTCCTATCTATAGCATTACCTTTTTATATCTATTTTTTGGAGATGGCATTTGATGGGATGTACAAAAATATTTTCCGCCTTTTATCATTCTTTTCCTGACAAATATACGAAAAGAACAGATATACAGTTTAATTTACAATTGTTCGCAGGAGAAAAAACAGAAGAAGCAACTCCGAAAAGGAAAGCTGAAGCTAGGAAAAAGGGACAAGTTGCTAAAAGTATGGAGATTAATTCCGTATTTGTTGTGGTAGCAGCTTTTTTAACTTTAAAGGTAATGGGTTCTTATATTTTTGAACAATTGGCTGGATATATGAAATTGATTTTTTCAAATTTGGCGCTTCCTGATTTAACCATTACTTCAATTCAACAAATTTTTATCGGTTTTGGTATTATTTTTTTGAAATTGGCTTTACCCGTGATGTTTGTTATTTTATTAGTTGGGTTAGCAATTAATTTTGTTCAAGTTGGTTTTAATTTTTCATTAGAACCACTGATGCCAAATTTTGATAAAATAAATCCTTTGTCAGGATTTGGACGTTTATTTTCAAAACGTTCTATCGTGGAACTTTTTAAGGCTTTATTTAAAATCACAGTAATTGGCGGTTTTGTATATCGGTTTATGGTCAACCAAACAAAACAGGTCCCCGCTTTAATTAGTGCTGAACTAATTGATTCTTTACATTTAGCGGCATCACTTATTTTGGATTTAGTTTTTAATATTAGTACGGTTATGTTTATTTTAGGTGTTTTTGATTATATGTATCAATGGTGGGAAAACCAGCAAAGTATGAAAATGAGTAAAGATGATGTTAAACAAGAACATAAACAAATGGAAGGGGATCCACAAATTAAGGGGAAAATTAAGCAACGGCAAAGGGCGATGTCTATGCAACGTATGATGCAAGATATACCAAAGGCTGATGTTGTTGTGACGAATCCGACGCATTTTGCTGTTGCTTTACAATATAATAAAGAGATGTCAGCCCCAATTGTTCTTGCGAAAGGACAGGATTTAATTGCTCTAAAAATTAAAGACATTGCGAAAGAACATAAAGTTGTTATTGTGGAAAATAAAATGTTGGCAAGGTCGTTATATGCTGCTGTTGAAATAGGAGATCCTGTACCGCATGAGTTATATCAGGCTGTTGCAGAAGTATTGGCCTATGTTTACAAATTGAAAAAACGTTTGTCGTGAAATAGAAGGAGCGAAAAGAGTGGCTACTCAGACATCCCCGCTTAGTATTTTATCAAAATTAACCAAATATAGTGATATTGTAGTGGCTCTTGGAATTATAACGATCATTATTATGATGATTATTCCGTTGCCATCTTTTTTACTGGATTTACTACTATCTTTGAATATCACGTTTGCACTTATTATTGTTATGGTAGCTGTCTATAATATAGAACCGCTAGATATTTCCGTTTTTCCGTCATTATTATTGATCACTACGTTATTTCGCTTAGCGCTGAATGTTTCTTCGACCCGATTAATTTTGCTTGATGGTTATGCCGGCGAAGTCATTATGGCATTTGGTAATTTTGTTGTTGGTGGTAATGCAGTAGTCGGTTTTATTATATTTGTTATTTTAATTATTATACAATTTTTAGTTATTACTAAAGGTTCTGAACGTGTAGCAGAAGTTGCTGCTCGGTTTACACTCGATGCAATGCCTGGTAAACAGATGAGTATTGATGCGGATTTAAATTCGGGTGCCATTACGGATGCACAGGCTCATCAACGACGCAAAAATATCCAACGGGAAGCAGATTTTTATGGCGCGATGGATGGTGCGAGTAAGTTTGTTAAAGGTGATGCGATCGCAGCGATTATTATTATTGTCATTAATATTGTTGGTGGTTTTATCATTGGTATGGTGCAACGGGATTTAGGTCCACTGCAAGCCTTGCAGAGTTATACATTGCTAACCGTTGGTGAGGGACTAGTCAATCAGATACCTGCACTGCTCATTTCTACAGCAACAGGTATCGTAGTAACAAGAGCTGCTTCGGAAACAAATTTGGGTCATGATATGGTGGATCAGCTCTTTACGAATCCACGTGTATTCTTTATTGTTTCTGGAGTACTTGCACTGATGAGTTTAGTCCCTGGATTGCCAATTGTTCCTTTCTTAAGTCTTGGTATTGTTGTATTTCTGATTGGTTTTGTATTACAAAGTACAGAGAAAAAAGTGGCAGAGAGCCAAATTACAGATCAAGAAGAACAAGAAAAAGAAGAAGTACGTAAACCTGAAAATATTGTATCATTATTACAAATTGATACAATGGAACTTGAGATTGGTTATAGTCTCATTCCGATGGTCGATGTCTCACAAGGTGGAGATTTACTCGATCGAGTTGTCATGATTAGGCGTCAATGTGCGATGGAATTAGGACTGATTGTTCCTACCATTCGTATTCGTGATAATATTCAGTTAAAACCTAATATATATGTTATAAAATTAAAAGGGATAGAGATTGCTAAGGGCGAATTATTACTAGATCACTACCTTGCAATGAATCCTGGTACTGTTTTTGAAGAAATTGCGGGTGTGGAAACGGTAGAACCTGCTTTTGGTCTACCAGCCTTATGGATTCAAGAAAATCGTAGAGAGGATGCTGAGCTTGCTGGGTATACGGTAGTAGATCCTGTTTCGGTACTAGCAACGCATCTGACTGAAGTCATTAAATCGCATGCTTCAGAAGTTCTAGGACGTCAAGAAGTACAAACATTGATTGATGCGGTCAAACAAAATAATCCTTCTGTTGTGGAAGAGGTTACATCGAATTTATTGTCAATTGGTGAAATCCAAAAAATATTGGCTAAACTTTTGCGAGAACGTATTTCCATTCGTGACATGGTTACTATTTTGGAAACGTTGGCTGATTCTGCTCAACTTACTAAGGATACGGATATTTTAACTGAATATGTCCGTCATGCATTAGCTAGGCAGATTTCAAAGCAGTATGCGCAAAATAATACTCTAACATGTTTAACGGTTGATCCGGGGCTTGAAAATAAAATTTCAGGTGCGGTACAAAGGACGGAAGCTGGTTCTTATGTAGCCTTAGAGCCCCAAGTGTTACAAGCTATTTTAGCTAGTATTTCGAGTGAATTACCGAAAGTAACAAGTCTTGGTTATCAGCCTATTGTGCTGACAAGTCCTGCGGTTAGGACATATTTTTATAAGTTGATTGAACGCAGTGCCCCTAATTTAATTGTTTTATCATATGCTGAATTAGAATCGAAACTGGAAGTGCAATCATTAGGGATGGTGAGAATATAATTGAAAGTAAGATTTTTTACTGCAGATACAATACAAGAGGCCATGGGGCAGGTAAAAACTGTACTCGGCCGAGATGCTATTATTTTGCATACGCGTACTTTCCGTAAGGGGGGTATTTTAGGGCTTTTTGCTAAAGAAAAAGTAGAAGTGATGGCAGGAGTGGATTTACCTACTGCTAGTGTGCAAGAACCGACAAAGGCGCCAGCTGTAAATTTCATGGCGAACGCATATACTGCACCTGCGCCTCCTATAGAACCTGAGTCTATAGCACCTAACCAACCGGTAGAAACTCTTGCTGAACCGGTTATGCCTAAGGAAGCGATTGTATCATCTGACACTTCTGCTCAAAATGAGAGCGTAGCCATTGTAAAACCTGTTACTGATACGAATGAACCAGTTGTAGATAGTCAAAGTACACAGCAGATGTCTGTATCTACTATTGTAGAAAATGTGATACAGCAGACGGAAGAAAAAGAAAATAAGAATTTAGCCGCTGTACAACTGGAACTTGCCAATTTACGTGACCTCTTAGAGCAAGTACTCTGTAATGATCAGAAAGAAGTACAACGTTTTCCAATACTTGAGCTGTTATTAAGTTTCGATATTGATTTTACGATTGCGGAAGAAATAATAGCGAGTTTGCCAGTGAAAATCGAAAAAGAAGCACCTGTAACCTCTGAATTGAAACAAATGATTATTGAAAAGATTATGGAAAAACTGCAATGCACCGAAGGAATTAAAGTTCCTGAGGTTGGTAGGAAAATCGTAGCATTTATTGGGTCAACAGGTGTTGGAAAAACAACAACGATTGCAAAATTAGCGGCTAAGTTTGCAATACAAGAAGGAATGAGTGTTGCATTAGTCACAGCCGATACGTATCGCGTATCTGCTGTAGAACAATTAAAAACATATTCAGATATTATGGGGATACCTATCTATGTGGTATATACTGCTGAGGAATTAAAAAACGTATTAGATACAACTCTTGATACACAACTCATACTGATTGATACAGCTGGCCGTAGTCCTCATAACCATGACCAAATCGAAGAATTGCAAAAGCTTTTACAAATAGATGATAGTATTGAAAAACATTTAGTATTAAGTACTACCACTAAATATAAAGATGCTTTGGATGTTGTAGAAAATTTTTCAGTATGTTTGCCAGATAAAGTTATATTTACTAAAGTGGATGAAGCAAGAAATATTGGTACCATTGTGAATCTTTTATATCGGACTCCGCTTCTTTTATCATATATTACGAATGGTCAAAATGTACCAGATGATATTGAATTAGTTGACCCTGATAAGTTAGCACAACTGGTTTTTAGGGATTAATGATGTGGGATCAAGCTGAAAGATTACGGAGCATGGTGAGAAATATTCCGAGCAAATCGAAAAGTGCAGTCATTAAAGCCCCTCGCGCGAAGCCACGTGTCATTACGATTACAAGTGGTAAAGGCGGTGTTGGCAAAACCAATTTTACAGTAAATGTAGCATTGGCATTAGCTAAACTAGGGAAAAAAGTATTGGTGATCGATGCTGATCTAGGTATGGGTAATGTAGATGTAGTGTTAGGGTGTAATGCAACATACAATATATCGCATCTATTAGAAAAAGGTTTTTCCATTGAACAGATTGTTATTGAAGGTCCTCTTGGTATAAAATTTATATCAGGTGGATCTGGAATTCATAAGTTAGCTAATTTAACTAATTTACAACTTACACATATTATGAATCAAATTACCTTATTAGATGATTGGGCAGAAATCATTTTGATTGATACCGGAGCTGGTATTAATCAAGGTGTAATGAATTTTGTGATAGCAGCGGATGAAGTAATTATTGTTACGACTCCTGAACCAACCTCGATTACGGACGCTTACGCTATGATGAAAACTTTTGTCAACCATTGTGGAACTGGAGTATTAAAATTAGTTGTAAATCGTGTAATGGAAGTAGACGAAGGTGATGTAGCAACCGAAAAATTAATAAAAGTAGCCTCTAATTTTTTGGGGTTATCTCTCCATAGTTTAGGTATTATTTATGAAGATAGTAATTTAATACGAGCTGTAAAAAAGCAAGTGCCATTCTTATTGGCTTTCCCAGATACTCTATCATCACGATGTATAGAACAAATTGCTAGTCGCTTATTATATGGTGAAAATCATAAAAAAAGCAGTGGTATTAAGGGATTTTTTGATAATTTAGTAGGTTTGATGCGGTAAGTTGCTATGATAAGGAGGAAATGATTATTAGCTTAGAAAATATGTTTAAAGTGAATGAACGCTTAGAAATTAAATTATCTAAAGAAAATAACGATCCAACGTATACTAGCCGCATTGAAGAAATAATGTCTGATCGCATGCTAATTGCGATGCCTATGTCAAAAGGAAGACCCGTCTCTTATATAAAAGGAAATGTATTTCATGGAAATTTATGTAATGTATCTGGCTTTTATGATTTTAAAAGTATTTTCTTAGATAGAGCCATACAACCTTTGCCAGTCTGGATTGTTTCGAAGCCATTTGATATTGTTAAAAATCAACAACGATCATTTGTTCGTTTTGATGTGACATTACCTGTCCTTGTAGAGAGAATAGAAGATAGCGAAACTGACGAGACGACGACCCCTCTTAAGTTTATTACTAAAAATCTTAGTGGCGGCGGTGTGCAGATTATTTGTAATGAAAAGATTGAAACAGGGAAAAAAATTCAATTAGCAATGGAATTTCCTGAATACGGACTTGTTCGTATGAATGGTAAAGTGGTTAGGATCATACAACCGCAAGAGGGACGTCAATTATATTGGATTGGTGTTGAATTCTCGGGTATTTCTGAAAATGTCCGTGATAAAATCAGTAAATTTATTTTCAAAAAACAGTTAGAGCAGCGTCAAAAGGGACTCTAACTTACAGGAGGTGGAATTTTTATGATACGAATATTAATTGTTGATGACTCCCCTTTTATGCGAAAATTATTATCAGATTTATTTTCTGCTGAACCTGATTTTGAGGTTATTGATACAGCTCGAAATGGTATGGATGCTGTAGATAAAGTCAAACGTTTAAAACCTGATTTAATTACGCTGGATATAGAAATGCCGATCATGGATGGGTTAAAATCATTAGAGATCATTATGAAAGAAACGCCGACCCCTGTATTGATGATTAGTAGTTTAACACAGAGTGGGGCTGAGGCTACTATACAGGCATTAGAACTGGGCGCAGTCGACTTTGTTGCTAAAACAGCAGGAGCCGTTTCTAGTATTGCTGGTATTAAAAGTGAGATATTAATCAAGAGTCGAAATGCAGTTCAGGCAAAATATTTTCGATTGGTTGAAAACCAGGTAAAGGCAACTTCCTTCGTAAAACCAATCGTAACACAGACTCCAACTGTGTCTGCTGATGAATCGATTATAGCGATTGGTACCTCGACAGGGGGGCCTAGAGCACTTCAAGAAGTGATTACCAAGCTTCCAGCTAATTTATCATGTGGAGTGGTCATTGTTCAACATATGCCGCCGGGATTTACAAAATCATTGTCGGAACGTTTAAATACGTTATCTTCTGTAAAGGTAAAGGAAGCGCAGCACAATGATGTGATTCGTCCAGGTTTAGTACTGGTAGCTCCTGGTGATTATCATATGACAATTGAACGTGAAGGAAATAAAAAAGTAATAAAGTTGAATCAAAATCCTCCAATCGGAGGGCATCGACCAGCGGTAGATCCAATGATGGAATCTGTTGCGAAGGTGTATGGGCAGCGAACTGTAGGGGTTATTTTAACTGGTATGGGGCATGATGGAGCGAAAGGCATACAAGCCATTAAGCACCAGCGAGGTTATACAATAGCGGAAGATCAATCTACAGCAGTTGTTTTTGGGATGCCAAAGTCAGCTATAGAATTAGGCGTAGTTGATAAAGTAGTACCTCTTTCAAAAGTGGCGTCAGAAATTGTAAAAGCAATTGTCAAATAAATGTGGAGGTGGAATTTATGGATACTAATCAATATATGGGAATGTTTCTAGAAGAATCACGGGAACATCTACAAAATTTGAATAGTTGTGTATTAGACTTAGAGAATGCACCAGATAATTTATCAGTACTTGGTGAAATATTCCGTAGTGCTCATACCATTAAAGGAATGAGTGCAACGATGGGATTTACGACGATTGCTGAATTAACACATGAGATGGAAAATATTCTGGATATGTTACGCAAAAGTCAATTAAAAGCAACTCCTGATATTATTGATGCGATTTTTAAATGTGTTGATACACTAGAGCAACTGGTAGAAAGTGTTGCTACTGGTAATGAAAGTAGTATTGATAATAAACCATTAATTGCTAGACTTAAGGCATTAGGTAAAGGGGAAGTCGTTCCAACTGCTACGCCTGCACCGGAAAAAGTAGTAAAGGATTCGGTTGAGGCTTCTACGATCACATTAAATGAAACAGAAATTGGATTGGCAAAAAAGGCACAAGCACAAGGTTTGCAGGTATATGAGGTAAATGTCTATTTGCGCGAAGGGTGCCTTTTAAAATCAGCTAGATCTTATATGGTTATGAATGTGTTAGATGAAATTGGGGATGTCATAAAAACCATTCCTGTTGTAGAGGATTTAGAAAAAGAAAAATTTGATCTTAACTTTCAAGTGGTTCTTGTCAGTGGTAGTGATGCGGAGAAGATACAACAAGCGGTATTATCCATCTCTGAAATAGAGAAAGTGGTTGTCATGCAGTATAACCTTCCTGAAGAAGTTGTAAAAACTGAAAATAAACAACAAACTCCAGTAGAACAGGCAAAACCAGCCGCTGTGAATGCACCTACACCGACTACTACACCTACTGCTACTACTGCAAAAAATAAAAGTGGTCAATCCGTACGTGTTGATATTGATAAGCTCGATGCGTTATTAAATCTAGTTGGTGAACTAGTTATCAATAAAACTAGATTAGAGCAAATTGGTATTACTCACAAACTAACAGATTTGGTGGAAACGATCGAACAAATGGATCGTGTAACAACAGATCTACAAAGTGTTGTAATGAAAGTAAGAATGGTACCAGTAGGACAAGTATTTAATCGCTTTCCGCGAATGGTACGTGATTTATCCCATGGTTTAAATAAAGAAATTAATCTGATTATTCAAGGGGAAGAAACAGAACTAGATCGAACCGTTATTGATGAAATCGGTGATCCATTAGTACATCTACTCCGTAATTCCATCGATCATGGTATTGAACATCCGGAAGAACGCCAAGCAAAAGGGAAAAATCCAATTGGTGATATTCGCTTAATTGCTCGTCATGAAGGTAATAATGTAATCATTATGGTCGAAGATGATGGGAAGGGAATTAACCCTGATATTATTAGGGGTATTGCAGTTAAGAAAGGGTTAATTACACAAGCAGAAGCGGACAAAATGGACGCGAATGAAGCTGTCAAATTAGTATTCTTACCAGGTTTTTCAACGGCTGAAGTCGTTACTGATGTATCAGGCCGGGGCGTTGGTATGGATGCTGTAAAAAATAAAATCGAATCTCTTGGTGGAATGGTTGATGTAGAAACCAAAATTAATGAGGGAAGTAAATTTAAGATTCGTCTTCCACTTACATTGGCGATCATTCAAGCATTATTAGTGAATGTTTCGGAAGAAATTTATGCGATTCCGTTAGGGTCGATTGATAGTACGATTAATATTAATTCATCTGATATTAAGACAGTGCAAAATAAAGAGGTAATTTTACTACGCGGTCAGATTATTCCGATTGTAAGACTTGCAAATGTACTTCAGGTACCTGAGGTAGAGAAAAGTGAGGAAGAGCAAAATCAAGAGGAACTATTCATTGTTATTGTACATATTGGTGAGCAACGTGCGGGCATTATTGTTGATAATTTGATTGGTCAACAAGAAATTGTTATAAAATCATTAGGTAAGCTGTTAGCAGGCATCAAAATCATTGCAGGGGCCACTATTTTAGGTAATGGTCAAGTTGCACTTATTTTAGATATCGCTTCATTAATCCAATAAGGAGGAGTATATATGGCTGAGCAAACATATTCAGATACTGAAATGCAACTCGTTATTTTTAAATTAGGTCGTGAAGAATATGGTGTAAGTATTTTACAAGTGCAAGAGATAAAACGTATCACAGACATTACTCGTGTGCCACATACACCAGAATATATTAAAGGTGTAATTAATTTAAGAGGTAGTGTTTTGCCAGTAATTGATCTAAAAAAACGATTGAATTTACCTCCTGCAGTATCGACAGAGGATACCAGGATTATTATTGTAAAGGTGCAAGAAATATCCGTAGGGATGATTGTTGATGCCGTATCAGAAGTTTTGACAATGAATCAAGAAAATATTGATGCACCAGATGTTGTTGCTGGTAGTATATCTGCTAATTATCTTAGTGGTGTTGGTAAATTAGAAAATAGACTTCTTATTTTATTGAATCTAGAAGAAATTATTGGTCTTGGTCAGGAGAATGTGCAAGCATAATGTGATTAGTTTATAAATGAGGTGGATTGATTGTCGGAAGAAATATTGAAGCTGTCAACGATACAGTTAGATGCCTTAAAAGAAATTGGTAATGTTGGTGCTGGTAATTCTGCTACGGCTTTATCTCAACTTATTAATCGAAAGATCGATATGACAGTGCCGCAAATTGCGATTATGCCACTAGGGGATGTACCTGATGTAGTGGGTGGACCGGATGCTATGGTTGCTGGTGTATTCTTACGTGTTTATGGCCCAGCACCAAGTAGTATATTATTTTTATTACCACGAGATAGTGCTTTTACTTTGGTAGATATGTTGATGGGAAGGGATCAGGGATATACTACATCGCTAAATTCAATGGATGAGTCAGCTTTGATGGAAATTGGTAATATTTTGGCAGGCGCCTATTTAAATGCGTTATCATATTTTACAAAACTGACACTATTACCATCGATACCTGCATTGGCGATGGATATGGCAGGAGCTATTTTGAGTGTTATTCTCATTCAGTTAGGTGAAATGGGAGATCATGCTCTTGTAATTGAGACAGAGTTCACAACGGAAAATGATGGTGTAAAAGGACATTTTTTCCTAATTCCTGACCCTGGATCGTTAAGTACCATTTTGGCGGCAATAGGGGTGAAGGAATAATGTCAGAACTAATTAAAGTCGGAATGGCAGATTATAAAACTGGTCGTAATCCAAGTAGCCTAATTAGCTATGGGTTAGGCTCGTGTGTTGGTATCGCACTTTATGATTCAATCAATAAAATTGGTGGACTTGCACATATCATGCTTCCTGATAGCACACAAGCTCGTTCAGCTGAAAATCCTGCTAAATTCGCCAATACTGCATTGCCATTAATGTTAGAGGAAATGCTAAAAATGGGGGCAGTTAAGCAGCGTATTACGGCTAAAATAGCTGGTGGAGCTCAAATGTTCACTTTTGCAAATGCCACAGATGTTATGCGTGTTGGTGAACGAAATGCAGAAGCAGTACGTGCATTACTTAAAAAAATGGATATTCGGATGCTGGCAGATGATACAGGAGGAAATTATGGTCGGACTGTAGAATTACGCTTAGATACTGGTATTTATCGTGTGAGAACCATTGCTCAAGGAGAGAAAGAATTGTAGTCAGGGGGAGAAAAAAATGCTTAAGTTACGTATTGCCTTGTGCTTAGCATTCGTTGTTGGCGCCCTGACACTAGCATATGGTATTGTATCTGGTGCTAGGATAGCTACAGTTATGTATCGTGTAATGATTTCATTTGTTGTTTTCAGTGTGATAGGTTATGGCTTAGCCATTGTTGTTGAAAAATTTATAAATGAAAAAGTAGTAAATGAAATAGTACCAAAGCAACAGAACGATGATGCTATTGCGCAACAAACTAGTGATGAATTACCTACTGAATCTTCATTTAGCCCGTTTACTTCTGAACACTTTGAACAGGTACCGAGCCCCAAAGAATGATGGATAGGTAGGTTGGTTGGGGGTAATTAAATATGACAGATAGTAAGCAATCTCAAATGGAAGAAATTGCGAGGTTGTGGATGGCGTATCAGCAATGTAAGACTGTTGAAATTCGTGAAAAATTAATTGAAAATTATTTATCATTGGTTAAGTTAGTTGCTGGTCGTATAGCGATTAGTTTACCACAGTATGTAGACAAAGATGATTTAATTAGCAATGGCTTTTTTGGATTACTTGATGCAATTGAAAAATATGATCCAACGCGCGGAATCAAGTTTGAAACTTATGCGGTTGTCCGTATTCGGGGTTCTATGCTAGATGCCATACGGGCGCAAGATTGGGTACCTACAAGTATTAGACAAAAAGCCAAGCATTATGAACAAACGGTAGGACAACTTGAAAATCAGTTAGGACGACCGGCGACTGACAATGAAATTGCTGCTGCCCTTGATATCACTTGTAGTGAACTATATGTTTTATTGAATCAGCTTAATACGACTACCATTGTCCCCTTGGAAGAATTTGTTAAAGTAGAAAAATCATCGCCATCTGAACACTTAGTTAATCCATCTGATCATATCGAATTAGAAGAAGTAAAACAAACTCTAGCCAAAACGATTGATAAGTTACCTGAAAAAGAGAAATTAGTGGTGACGTTATATTATTATGAAGGCTTAACATTAAAAGAAATTAGTTTGATTTTGAAATTATCTGAAGCACGTATCTCACAGCTTCATACTAAATCAATTTTTAGATTAAGAGGGGCATTATCACGTATTAAATCAAGTTTTATTTGATACCTTTAAGGGGGATATGTAGCGATGACTGATGATGAGATAACTGTAGAATCAATTACAAAAGAGGAATTAATTGAACCTGAAATTAAAGTCCTTGTATCGCGTGATAGAATGGAAGCTTCTTTAGAAATCATAGCTCCAGCTGGTAGTAGACCTTTAGAAATCGAGGAAATAATAGAAACAATCAATAAAAGTGGTGTTGTATTTGGGCTGGATCATGATGTAGTAAAACGAGCTTATAAGTCTCCTGGTGTAAGCGTAATATGTGCGAAAGGGCAAGAGGCTGTGAATGGCACGAATGCACAGATTATATATCATATTGATATGGAGAAAAAAGGTCGTCCCGAAGAAGATGAGGATGGCAACGTTGATTTTAAAAATCTCAATTTATTTATTATGGTGCAAGAAGGCGATTTACTAGCTGAGAAGATTCCATCCACACCGGGCACATCAGGTACTGATGTGTTAGGTAATATACTGGGCGCAAAACCAGGTAAAGAAATACCAATGCCTGTCGGGAAAAATGTGCAAGTTATAGATGGATTAAAACTTGTTTCGATGATTTCTGGACAAGTATCCGTTGTAAACAATAAAGTAAATGTAATGCCTGTTATTGAAATAAAAGAAGATGTAGATGTTTCCACAGGTAATATCGAATTTGTTGGTGATGTGATTGTGCGGGGATCCGTACAACCTGGTTTTGTAGTAAAAGCGGGTGGTAATATAGAGATTTTTGGCACGATTAGTGGCGGGACTGTAGAAGGTAACAATGTAACAATAAAGATGGGCATACAGGGAATGCATCGTGGCTATGTAAAAGCAAAAGGAAATATAGTTACAAAGTTTATTGAAAATGCAATCGTTCATGCTGATGTAGATATTTTTATTAGTGATGTAGTATTAAATTCACGGATTAGTGCTGGCAAGAAGATTTTAGTTGAAGGTAAAAAAGGGTTGATTGTTGGCGGAAAGGTCATGGCGGGTGAAGAAATTCGTGCGAAAGTCGTTGGTACTCATATGGCAACGAATACGACCCTTGAAGTAGGGGTAAATCCTACATTAAGAGAAGAGTACCAAAATATTCGTGTCGAAATAAAAAAAGTGGATACCAATCTTGAAACGACACAAAAAGCGTTGAACATTTTAAAGGCGATCGATCCAAACTTATTGCCACCAGATAAGCGTGAAATGCTTTTAAAATTAACGAAGGCTCAGTTTCATCTTGTTGGTCAAGGCGAGATGATGCGTAACCGGATGAATGTGATTCAAAGTGAATTTGAAAACCTGCTTGGTGGACGTATAAAAGTATCGGACGTTATTTATCCTGGTGTTAAAGTGGTAGTCGGTACTGTGATTAAGCCAATCACGGAAATGTTGAAATTTACTTGTTTATATGCTGAAAATGGGGAAATAAAGATAGGCACATATAAATAAACTATGTTAGCGCGCTTTATAATATAGTGATCTATATTATGTAATGGGATGGTGTGGAAATTGACGATTAAACCGGTAGACTTACAAGTGTTGATTCCTAGGGTCACAGAAGTGGGGAAAGTGCAGCATGTTATGAATCAACAAGATACTTTGCAACAACAACAATTTGCAGGAAAATGGGAACACATTGCAACCGATCGTCAGCATCAGGTTCAAAGTACAAATAAAAGTGAAGATACGAAAGTGGCGCGGGAAAAACAAAAGGAACAACAAAAACAATCAAAAGATAGTAGCAAATCAAAAGATGGGAAAGAAAAGCATACTGATGTTGATGGAGACAATCCATTATCAAAAGATCCTGCAAGGGGACATTTGATTGATATCAAAACATAATTCCCCTATTATTAGTTTGATGTGATGAGGTGTTATAATGTTATCCACGATTATAATGGTAGTCGTCGTTTTTCTTTGTGTAATATTTATTATATTTTATAAACGTGAGATGCTACTAAGAGTAGTTTCTGGTGATATTACTTCATCAACTTATCAATTTCAAGAACAGCTAGAAGAAACAGGGGATATTGTAATTAAACGTTTGGAAGAACAGGTGCTTCATTTAGAATACTTATTAGAAGAAGCAAACCAAAAAATTATGAACCTAGATAATAAATTGCAAGATGTTAGTATTTTTTTGGAAAAAGAAAAGAATACTATCGTTACAGAGTTGAATGATACGAAGATGATGATAGTAGATCGCGCAAACGAAGAGTATAATAAGCGTTTAGAGGAACAACGTAGTCATTTTGAACAGTTATTAAATGAAGCCGATCAAAAGAATGAATCTCTAGAGCGTAAAATTCAAGATACGATTCACCATTGGGAAAAAGAAAATAGTTATATAAATGAAAAAATCGTGAAAAATAGACGTATGATGTCAGAGATAGACAATGAAACACATAATATAGTGAATTCTAATGCAATTAACAATATAGCGATAGCAACAGATGAAATTGCTAAATTGAGTCTAGAAGATTATAAAGATATGGCACGTAATGATAAACGTGGTTCTATCATCGCAATGGATGAGTTAGGATATGATGTTGGTGAAATTGCGAAGACTACAGGAATCAGTAAAGGTGAAATTATGTTGTTATTGCAGTTAAATAAAAAATAATAGTATAGTAATATAATTGGCGAATAACAGCTGTTTTTATGCTGAATAGTTAAAAATAGCTTGTTATATATATAAAGGTATGTTATAATTATCGATGTGTCAAATCCACACACAATCTAATTTTGTCAGCTGTGCCGATGATTTGTCGGTGGAAAACAAAAAATGCGGATTGTGGCGGTAAATTAACAGGGGGTGTAAGTATGTCAGTAATTTCAATGAAACAACTTTTAGAAGCCGGTGTTCATTTCGGACATCAAACAAGAAGATGGAATCCTAAGATGGCTCCTTATATTTTTACGGAGCGCAATGGTATCTACATCATTGACTTACAAAAAACAGTCAAAAAAGTAGAAGACGCTTACAATTTTGTGCGTGAAATCGGTAAAGATGAAACAGTTTTATTTGTTGGAACAAAAAAACAAGCACAAGATGCAGTAAAAGAAGAAGCAATTCGCTCCAATATGTACTATGTAAACGAAAGATGGCTTGGCGGTATGCTAACTAACTTCCAAACAATTCAAAAACGTATTAAACGTTTAAAAGAATTGGAAAAAATGGAAGTAGAAGGTATCTTTGAAGTATTATCCAAGAAAGAGGTTCTTACTCTTCGTCATGAAATGGAAAGACTTCAAAAGTTCCTTGGTGGTATTAAAGATATGACTAAGTTACCAGGTGCTTTGTTTATCATTGATCCTCGTAAAGAACGTATTGCTGTTGCAGAAGCTAAAAAACTTGGTATTCCAATTGTTGCGATTGTCGATACAAATTGTGATCCGGATGAAATTGATTATGTAATTCCGGGTAATGATGATGCAATTCGTGCAGTAAAACTTTTAACTGCAAAAATGGCAGACGCTATTATTGAAGCTAGACAAGGCGAAGAATTAGAAGAAGCTGAGTAAAAATATATAATAAGGGTAAGGGTTAATTGATGGTTACCCCTTACCCTTCATAATAGACAGGAGGATATTAGATGATAACTGCTGAAATGGTAAAAGAATTGCGCCAAACTACTGGTGCAGGTATGATGGATTGTAAGAAAGCTTTGACAGAAACGAACGGTAATATGAGTGAAGCGGTTGACTTTTTACGTGAGAAAGGTTTAGCGGCAGCTGCGAAAAAATCTGGTCGTATTGCATCAGAAGGTGTTGTTGAATCTTACATACATGCAGGTGGACGCGTTGGTGTAATGGTTGAATTGAATTGTGAAACTGACTTTGTCGCTAAGACGGATGATTTTAAAGCATTAGCTAGAGATATTGCGATGCAAATTGCTGCTGCAAATCCTACTTGTGTACGTCGTGAAGAGGTTGATCCTACAATATTAGAACATGAGCGTGATATACTCAAAGCACAAGCTCTAAATGAAGGTAAACCTGCTAATATCGTTGAGAAAATGATCACTGGCCGGGTTGAAAAATATTATAAAGAAGTCTGTTTGATGGAACAAGCTTTCATTAAGAATCCAGATCAAACCATTACTCAACTGATTAATGAAAAGATTTCAAAAATCGGTGAGAATGTTTCGGTTCGAAGATTTACTAGATATCAATTGGGCGAAGGTATGGAGAAAAAATCTAACGATTTTGCTGCTGAAGTAATGGCTGCTGTCAAAAAATAAGAGAACACTAAAGTGTTCTCTTATTTTCTAAGGATTCTTATGTTGTTGTAAAAATTGGATTGAAGAATGGGGGTATGCTTAATTATGGCAAAATATAAGCGCATCGTTTTAAAACTTAGTGGTGAGGCTTTGGCTGGACAACAAGGATATGGTATTGATCCAGTTATTGTTGATTCGATAGCTCGTCAGATAAAGGAAGTTAGAAAGACAAATTTAGAAGTTGCTATTGTAGTAGGTGGCGGTAATATTTGGCGCGGCTTGGCTGGTAGTGCAAAGGGTATGGATAGGGCTACTGCGGATTATATGGGGATGCTGGCGACTGTGATGAATTCCTTGGCTTTGCAAGATGCTTTAGAACAATGTAATGTTGATACTCGTGTACAGACAGCTATTGAAATGCGGCAAGTAGCGGAACCTTATATTCGTCGCCGAGCTATTCGACATTTAGAAAAAAATCGAGTGATTATTTTTGCTGCAGGTACTGGTAATCCTTATTTTTCTACCGATACAACAGCAGCACTTAGAGCTGCTGAAATTGAGGCAGATGTAATTCTAATGGCGAAAAAGAATACAGATGGTGTATATGATTCAGATCCACGTTTAAATCCAGATGCGAAAAAGTTCAATGAACTTGCCTATATTGAAGTGTTACAGCGAGGATTAGGTGTGATGGATTCTACAGCTATTAGTTTGTGTATGGATAATGAAATTCCAATTGTAGTATTTAGTATTGATGAGCCAGGTAATATTTTAAAAGCTGCTCTTGGCGAAGATATCGGTACTATTGTGGGGGTAAAAAATGATGATTAAAGATCTTTATACTAGTTATGAAGAAAAAATGAAAAAAGCATTAGATGCCTTACGAAGAGAATTAGCTACACTACGAGCTGGACGGGCTACACCCGCATTGCTTGATAAAATTACTGTGGATTATTATGGTACGCCGACACCGATTAATCAGGTAGCGAATATTGCAGTACCCGAACCACGGATGATTACCATTCAGGCATGGGAAAAAACAATGATTGCTCAAATTGAAAAGGCCATTTTAAAATCTGATTTGGGACTTAGTCCTAATAGTGATGGCGTTGTAATTCGCCTTAATATACCACAGCTTACTCAACAACGTCGTACAGAACTTGTCAAAGTCGTTCATAAGAAAGCGGAAGAAAATCGGATTGCCATCCGTAATTTTCGTCGTGATGCCAATGATGCAATCAAAAAGCTTGAAAAAGAAAAAACTGTTTCTGAGGATGAATCCAAAAAAGCACAAGATGATATGCAGAAACTGACCGATAAATACATTAAAGAAGTAGATGTTATTATGAGTGCTAAAGAAAAGGAAATAATGGAAGTATAATGGTAGATACAATTGCTCAATGTTTATCCGTAGTTAGACCAGAATTGGAGCAAAGTAATATAAGGTATAATATTTCGCTGACTCGTCCAACTCGTGATGTATCAAAATTAGATGAAGAGAGCCTTTATGTCATTCGGCAACAAATCGATTCGGAGGGTATTTATCAGTTGGTCGTTGCTGCTAAAATGAAAAAGTGTTAATATAGTATAAAGATCTATTTTTCTATTGCTGATGGATATATAAATAAGGTGCCTGTGCGGCGGTTTGCCCTGTTGGTGCTATTTGGCTCCATGATTGGAAAACCCCCTCGCAAGAGGGGGTTTAGTTTATTATTAGGTTATTCTGGAGGGGCAGAAGATGTGGGAAAAATGGTTTGGTAAAAAAAATGAGTTAGTAGAGAAAACTGATATATTAGATCCAGATAAAATGCCCCAGCATATTGCTATTATTATGGATGGTAATGGTCGCTGGGCCAAAAGTAAAGGTATGCCACGTGCATTAGGTCATCGCGCAGGAGTGGAGAGTTTACGTGGTGTTGTTACAACAGCTGTCAATATGAAACTCAAAGTATTAACCGTATATGCATTTTCTACTGAAAATTGGAAACGCCCACCTGATGAAGTAATGCTATTAATGAGGTTATTTTCGGAGTATATTGATAGCGAAATCGATGAACTACATAAAAAAAATGTACAGATCCGTTTTATTGGTAAAGTGGATGAATTAGATGAAAAGTTACAGCAGAAGGTTGAAAAAACCCAGGCATATACTAGAGGAAATACGGGACTCGTTTTTAATCTGGCAGTGAATTATGGTGGCCGAGCAGAGATTGTGCGTTCGGTCCAAATGATAGCAGAAAAAGTCCTACATGGTGAGATGTTGCCTCAAGACATTACGGAAAAGAGTATTGGCGAACATTTATATACGTCTGATTTACCTGAACCAGATTTATTAATTAGACCGAGTGGAGATTTTCGAGTTAGTAATTTTTTATTATGGCAATTGGCATATACTGAATATTGGTTTACGGATATTTATTGGCCTGATTTTAAACCTGAGAATTTAATTGAGGCTATCTTAGATTTTCAAAAAAGGGAACGAAGATTTGGCGGATTGAAGAAATAAGGTCATAGAGGTAGGTGTTTTAATGCTTGGTAAGCGAATTTTGACGGCAGTGATCGGTATGCCTGTTGCTGTTTATGTAATTAACTATGGAAAATGGTTATTTGCGCTTACAATTCTGATTCTTACATTATTAGCTTGGCATGAGTTTTATACGATGTTACAACATAAAAACATTAAGCTCTCTTATAAATTGGGTATTATAGTAAATTTATTAATTTTAGGATGTGCAGGGATAGGAAATTCGCAAGAATTTGCAGTTATTACTTTTGTTAGTACATTGTTATTATTAATGAAAATAATAACTTCAGGTACTAGATTTACGGTAGTAGATGCAGCATGCTCATTACTCGGTATACTTTATATCGGCATGTCATTTTCTCATTTATTATTACTTAGGTATACAAATGATTCTCTATATTTAATGACGAATATGGGGGAAATATCGGCGGGAGCAGCTTATTTATGGTTGGCTTTTCTCGGTACATGGGCGAGTGATACCTTTGCATATTTTGTTGGAACGTATTTAGGAAAACATAAATTATGTCCGTTGATTAGTCCTGGTAAAACAATTGAAGGTGCGACAGGTGGTATGATTGGTAGTATCATTGCTATCATGCTACTCGGGGTACTCTTTAAATTACCAGTCTATCATTGTATCATAATGGGATTATTAGTTGGAATTGCTGCACCTCTTGGTGATTTAGTAGAATCAGCAATCAAACGTTTTGCTGGAGTAAAAGATTCAGGACAAATTTTACCAGGTCATGGTGGTATTTTGGATCGTTTTGATAGTATACTATTTACAGTACCTGTTATATATTATTATATGCATATTTTTGTATTACTGTAGTAGATAATAGTTTACGTATGTGGAAAAGGAGAATTTTCTAATGCAATATATAGCGATTTTAGGTAGTACCGGTTCGATTGGTACACAAGCGTTAGATGTAATTGCAGCAAATCGTGAACAATTTAGAGTAACTGCTTTAGCTGCGTATCATAATGATCAATTATTAGAAGAACAAATTGAGCATTTTAAACCAGATATTGCTGTGCTTGTCGATCATGAGGCTGCTGATCGGCTGATTCGAAGATATTCAGGATCAACGGTTATTTTAAAGGGTGAAGAGGGATTAATTGCCGCTGCTACTCACTCTACTGTTCATACAGTATTGACTTCTTTAGTTGGGTTTGCAGGTCTTAAACCAACGATTGCTGCGATTGAAGCTGGTAAAAATATTGCGCTTGCAAATAAAGAAACGCTAGTAGCTGCTGGTGAATTAATCACTAATCTAGCAAAAGAAAAAGGCGTCAAAATTTTACCGGTTGATAGTGAGCATAGTGCGATATTCCAGTGTTTGCAAGGCGAAAATAAAAAGAATATAAATCGTATCCTGTTAACTGCTTCCGGTGGACCTTTTCGTGGGCGGAGCACGCAAGAATTACAGCAGATAACAGTTGAAGATTGTTTGCGTCATCCTACTTGGTCTATGGGAAAAAAAATTACGATTGATTCTGCGACGCTTGCCAATAAAGGATTAGAAGTAATTGAGGCTCGTTGGTTATTTGATGTGGATTATTCCCAAATTGAAGTGTTGGTTCATCCACAAAGCATTGTTCATTCGATGGTTGAATATATTGATGGATCAGTGATTGCGCAATTAGGAATGGCTGATATGCGTGTACCAATCCAATATGCATTTACCTATCCAGAGCGATTGATAGCAGAGTACCCTAAACTTGATTTCAAAACGTTATCGGCATTAACTTTTGCTGCACCTGATACTACTACTTTTCCAGCATTAGCGCTTGCATATTATGCAGGGCGTATTGGCGGGACTGTGCCATGTGTATTTAATGCTGCAAATGAAGAAGCGGTATATGCTTTTCTAGGTGGCAAGATACGATTCCTTGATATTATGACAGTGATTCGTACAGTAGTAGAAAAACATACCGTCATTGCCACCCCGAATTTAGAAGACATTTATCGTGCTGACCTTTGGGCACGTTCTCAGGCCAAAGAAATCTTGATAGGGCTTATGCAATAAAGACATATCTTTTACTCTATTTAGTAATTCCCATTGAACCAATTTTAAAAAAAGAATAGCAAATTAGGGGGGAATTTTATTGTTAACGACAGCTGTGGCTACGGTTTTTGTATTTGGACTATTGGTATTGGTTCATGAATTAGGTCATTTTTTCACAGCTAAATTCGTAGGAATGCGCGTCGATGAGTTTGCTCTTGGGTTCGGTCCTAAAATAGTTAGTTATCAATATGGTGAAACGTTATATTCTTGGCGGATTATACCACTTGGTGGTTTTAACAAAATTGCAGGTATGGATCCAGATGAAGAGCAAGATGAAAAGTCCTTTTATGCTAAATCGGTACCAGCTAGAATGTTTGTAATTGTAGCTGGTTCTGCGATGAATTTTGTCTTACCCATACTTTTATTTTTGATTATTTTTCTAAGTGTAGGCATTGATACCCCAGCTTCACAACCGATTGTTGGTACTATATTTGCTGATAAACCAGCAGCGAGAGCAGGTCTAATGACCGGGGATCATATTATAGCTGTGAATGATGATGAGATTACATCATGGCAACAATTTGTTTCCATTATTCAAGTGAATGCTAACAATCCATTGTCCCTGCATTATGAACAAGATGGTATATTGAAAACCATTATTGTGACACCAGAGTATGATGAAAAAGCCGATCGTGGCATTATTGGTATTATGCCGAAACTTGAAAAATATCATCCTGGTGCAGTTGAGGCTGTTGGTTTATCATTTAAACAAACGTATGTGGTTGCTAGTAGCATGGTGGTTGGGATTGCTCATATGATCACAGGAAAAGTCGCTGCAGAAGTAGCTGGACCCATCGGTGTGGCTAAAATGACAGGTGAGGTCGCACAATTAGGTTTGATGCCATTATTACAATTTACTGCTTTTCTGAGTCTGAATTTGGGGATTTTTAACTTGTTACCAGTACCAGTTCTTGATGGCGGACATTTAGTAACATTGGCAGTCGAAGGAGTGCGTGGAAAACCATTAGGCAAGAAAGCGATGCAGGTGATACAAACGGTTGGACTGGGTTTATTATTATTATTATTTGTGTTCGCTACATTTAAAGATATTTTTACTCGGTAGAGATAATGGATTTGAGTATATTTTGATAGTTTAGAAAATACATAGGTTTTTATTCAGTAAAGAAATGGGTGAAATTATGCAACGTAAAAAAACTTCTTCTGTATGTATTGGCAATGTACAGATTGGTAATGCAGCTCCTATCGCTGTACAATCGATGACAAATACGAAAACTGACAATGTAGAAGCTACTGTAGATCAAATTAAACAATTAAGTGCTGCTGGCTGTGATATTGTGAGAGTGGCAGTGCCGGATATGTCTGCTGCTCAGGCAATCAAGCAGATTAAAGCTCATAAAGATGTCAATGTGCCGCTCATTGCCGATATTCACTTTGATTATCGACTGGCTCTTGCTGCCATGGAAAGTGGAGTGGATGGACTGCGTATTAACCCTGGTAATATGGGGGATACCGAACAAGTTGCAATGATTGTTGAAAAAGCGAAACAACGTCATATTCCGATTCGGATTGGTGTGAATGCTGGATCGCTTGATAAAGAGATTCTAGCGAAGTATGGTGGACATCCTACACCTGCTGGCATGGTAGAAAGTGCATTGCAGCATATTGCTATTTTGGAAAATCTCGGTTTTCATGATATTAAAATATCACTAAAAGCCAATGATGTTCCGATGACGATTCAAGCTTATCAGTTAATGTCGGAGACTGTAAAGTATCCACTGCATTTAGGCATTACAGAAGCGGGAACGATAAAATCAGGAATTATTAAGTCAGCAGTTGGTATTGGTGCGTTGTTGGCACAAGGTATTGGTGATACCATTCGCGTATCGTTGACAGGTGATCCTGTCGAAGAAGTACGAGCAGCTAATGAGATTTTAAAGGCATTAGGTTTGAAAGAATATGGTCCGACGTTAGTGTCTTGTCCGACTTGTGGACGTTGTAATATCGATTTGGCAGCGATTGCTGTGCAGGTTGAAGAAAAATTGAAAACGTTTCATAAACCGCTCAAGGTTGCCGTTATGGGGTGCGTAGTAAACGGCCCAGGAGAAGCTCGTGAAGCTGACATTGGAATTGCCGGTGGTAAAGGGCAAGGACTCGTCTTTCGGAAAGGCGAAATTATACAAACCGTTACCGAAGATCAGTTATTACCAGTATTATTTGCTGAAATTGATAAGCTTATTGAGGAGGAACAGTAATTTATGCGTGTATCACAGTTATATGCTCCCACATTAAGGGAAACACCGGCAGAGGCCGAAGTAGTAAGCCACCAACTCATGCTACGAGCTGGGATGATTCGAAGAGCAACAGGTGGGGTTTATACGTATATGCCTTTAGCCTTGCGGATACTTAGAAAAATTGAGACCATTATACGTCAGGAAATGGATGCTAAGGGTGGTCAGGAATTATTGATGCCGATTATCCAACCAGCAGAAATATGGCAAGAGACAGGACGTTGGGATGTATATGGAGATGAAATGTTTCGTCTAACAGATCGTCATAATCGTGCATTCTGTTTAGGGCCTACCCATGAAGAAATGATGACGACATTAGTGAAAGCCGATGTTCGCTCTTATCGTCAATTGCCACTTCGTCTATATCAGATTCAAAATAAATATCGTGATGAAAGACGTCCACGGTTTGGTTTGATGCGTGGTCGTGAGTTTATCATGAAAGATCTTTATTCTTTTGATAAGGATGAAGAAGGCCTTAATGAATCGTATAATCAAATGTATGACGCGTATACCAATATATTTACTCGTTGTGGTTTGACTTTTAGAGCAGTAGAAGCAGATGGGGGAGCCATTGGCGGAACTGGAACCCATGAATTTATGGTGATTGCAGATGCTGGTGAAGCAGGGATTGTGTATTGTCCTTCCTGTGATTATGCAGCAAATGTTGAAAAAGCGGAATTAAAACCAATTCTTGCCTCTGAAGAAGAGTGCCAGCCATTGCAAAGTGTGGATACCCCTAATACAAAGTCTATTGAAGATGTAACAAAATTATTAAATGTAACTGCTGATAAGACAATCAAAACGATTATCTATCAAACGGATAAAGGTGTTGTATTAGCTTTAGTGCGAGGAGATCACGAAGTTAATGAAATAAAAGTACAAAATTTAGTAGAATGCTTGACCATTGAAATGGCAGACGAAAAAACAATAACAGAGATTCTACAAAGTGCTGCTGGTTTTATTGGACCAGTTGGCACGAAGTGCAAAACTGTTATTGCTGATTCTACCGTAATGAAGATGTACAATGCGGTATGTGGTGCGAATGTAGTGGATCAACATTATATCAATGTGAACCCTGTGCGAGATATTACACCTACATTTGTGGCTGATATTCGTCAAATCGAGGAAAATGATCCTTGCCCTCATTGTTCATTGCCAGTGAAAACCGCAAGAGGAATTGAAGTGGGACAAGTATTTAAATTATATACGAAATATAGTGAGGCTTTAAAAGCTACCTATCTTGATAATAACGGCAGAGAAGCACCAATGGTGATGGGCTGTTATGGTATCGGGGTCAGTCGTACCATGGCGGCTGCTATTGAACAAAATAACGATGAATATGGTATTATTTGGCCAGTTGCCATTGCGCCATATCATGTAGTAATTGTGCCGGTTAGCACAAAGGATCAAAATCAAGTGTCATTAGCAGAGGACATCTATCAAAAGTTAAACGCTGGTGGTATTGAGGCGATTCTTGATGACCGCAATGAACGACCTGGTGTGAAATTTAAAGATGCGGATCTAATTGGTTATCCACTAAAAATCACTGTTGGGCCGAAGACGATAAGTGAAAGTATTATTGAAGTGAAAGTAAGACGTACTGGTGAGGTATTTCATTATACGGTTGACAATTATTTAGAAGAAATAAAAGCATTGTTGGCAACATTATAATATTTATTTTTGCCATTCCTTCCATATTTCGGGACAGTAGCCGACAGTTGCAGCTACTGTCCCATTTCTTATAATAGGAGTTTTAAATAGTGTAGGATGTTCAAGAAGTATCTGTTCTCTATTGTGAACAATATATTGTAAATTGCGTTTTTGGTATTCTTTGCACTGCGTATCAATTAAATCTTTTAGATTAACAAATCGTTGTATGCTAGTTAATTCTCCTTTGCTCAAACTTTTTATTGTTAGGTCAATAAATTGATAGGTGATTTTTCGTTCTTTAAAATATCGCTCTGCTTTGCGAGTATCTTGACATTTTTTTGTGCCAAATAATTGAATGTTCATAGTATCTCCTTTTTGTATGGTAGTACTTCTTATAAAAATATCGTAATTTACAGAGAAAAGCAATACAATAGATAGATATATTTAAAAGAAACAAGAGCGTGTATAGAAAGAAATTTTTAGCGCAATAGATATAGAGTATGTATAGGGATATGAGTTATAGGTGATAGTAGATATATAATTTAATAATAAGATGAGGGCTGTATTGTTAGTCCATGACAATTGCTAGCAAGCCGATTTAGTGATATCTATTTAGATAGATATTGACCTGAGAATACTCTCAGGAATATAATGTAATCATAAGATAGAGAAGGGGGAAAATAATTGAGTAATATTGAAAAGATGTTGCAATTAAAAACTTGGGCAGTGGTAGGCGCTACTGACAATAAAGAAAAGTTTGGCTATAAAATATTTAAAGTCATGTTAGAAGCAGGACTTCAGGTGTATCCAGTTAATATAGGTGTACAAGAGATTCTTGGACAAAAATGTTATCCAACATTAAAAGATTTACCAGTAAAACCAGAGGCTGTAGATTTGGTCGTTCCACCGCGGGTTGGCGAACAAATTGTACGTGAATGCGCGGAACTTGGCATTAAAAATGTATGGCTACAACCAGGTGCTGATACTCAGCCGGTTGTGAATTTGGCTAAAGAACTTGGACTTACCGTTGTTGATCATGCTTGTATTATGGTGGAGCTAAGAAATAAGGAGGCGTAATACGATGGCTGATGTAATCATTGTAAACGAGGACAATTTTCAAAGTGAAGTGGTAGAGTCTAGTTTGCCTGTATTACTAGATTTTTGGGCTCCTTGGTGTGGATACTGTACAAAGCTTGCTCCTGTTCTTGATGAGCTCGCAATTGAAATGACTACGATGAAGATTGCAAAAATCAATGTAGATGAAAATCGATCAATTGCACAAAAATACAATGTAATGACCTTACCGACCATGCTGCTTTTTGAAAATGGTCAACAAGTAGAGAAGTTTACGGGCTTTATGCCTAAGACTACTATTATAAACAAGGTTACTCCGCTACTATAATCAACATAAAAACTGCGTAATGGCATTGGCTATTACGCAGTTTTTATGTTCTAAACCTCTTTTTTGCTGCATAGAAAAGAGTAAGATATTTTTAGTAGGTGGAGGAACAAACGATTGAAAAAAGTGGTGCTAGTAGGATCACCCAATGTGGGAAAGAGTGTGATTTTTAATTACCTCACTGGGAAATATGTAACAGTATCGAATTATCCGGGCACCACTGTTGAGATTGCTCGTGGACGTAGTACAATCCAGGGTACCACATATGAAGTTATAGATACTCCTGGTATATATTCACTACTGCCAATCACGGAAGAAGAAAAGGTAACGAGGCATTTATTGTGCCAAGAAAAGGCGGATATCATCATACATGTCATCGATGGTAAAAATATTCGTAGAATGTTACAGTTGACGTTACAGTTACTAGATGCTGGTTTTCCTGTTTTGCTGAATATTAATTTAATGGATGAAGCTACGAAGTCTGGAGTGTATATTGAGACGATGATGCTCGCTACAGTACTTGGCATTCCAGTCGTTGGGACAGCTGCCGTAAAAAAAATAGGCCTAGAACATTTAAAACGAGAAATCAGTAGATATTGCCAAGTAACACCTAGTTTTAAGATGCTATTTTCTGCAGATATTGAGCAGACGATTGTAAAGATCAGCAATCAACTACAGGATGATTATGGAATCTCTCGGCGAATGACGGCACTTTTGTTGTTACAGGGAGATCGGCTGATCTATCAATTAACCTATAGAGAACCTTTTATATCTAACATTATAATCGAGGTCGAAAAGGTAGTGGGTAGCTATTCCTATCATATAGAGTATATTCTCACAGTGCAGCGCCAAGCGGCTATTGATCAAATCTGTAATGGTATCGTGATGAATAGACGAGCATCAAAGCAGGGTGTTTTAGAACAATTAGGTCGTTTAACTAGAGAACCAGCTACCGGTATTCCGATTCTATGTATTGTGTTATTTTTAGGCTTATATGAGTTTGTTGGGAAGTTTGGAGCGGGATTTTTAGTTGACTTTATCGATGTTGCTATTTTTACGCACTATATTACGCCAGTCGTAGAAAATATAGTATATACTTATATCTCATTGGAGTGGTTACAGTCATTATTGGTGGGGAATTTTGGAATTTATTCATTGGGATTTCGTTATGCATTCGTTATTATTTTACCTATTGTCGGTACTTTTTTTTTCATGTTTGCCATATTGGAGGATAGTGGATATTTACCCAGACTAGCGATGTTAGTTGACAAAGTATTTAAGCGTTTTGGTTTAAATGGCCGAGGGGTGATTCCATTTTCTTTAGGCTTTGGATGTGGCACAATGGCGATCATGGTGACTCGTACGCTAGAAACTCGTCGTGAGCGTATCATTGCTACGTTTTTATTATCGTTAGCGATACCGTGTTCGGCTCAACTAGGCGTTATTTTAACCTTATTATCTCATTCTTCCTTGGCGCTCACGATATGGGCGGTATATATGGGGATGATTTTTGCAATTGCTGGTTGGTTAAGTGGAAAAATAATACCAGGCAAGCCCAGTGCATTTTATATGGAAATACCACCACTACGTATGCCGATGCTAACTAATATTGTAAGTAAAGCTTGTATTCGCATGGGGTGGTATTTTGTTGAAATATTACCGGTTTTTATTATAACGAGTATTGTTATGTGGTGTAGCGATCGTAGTGGTTTGTTAACAAATGTCATACAATATACGCAGCCTGTGATGAAAGTACTAGGGCTACCAATGGAAATGATGCAGGTTTTTTTATTAGGATTTTTTCGTCGAGATTATGGTGCTGCTGGCTTGTATGATTTATACGCGAGTGGTAGCCTCACGACAGGGCAGCTATTAATTGCAAGTGTTACACTCACTCTATTTGTACCTTGTATAGCGCAAGTCGCTGTGATGATCAAGGAGATGGGATGGCTAGTATCATTGCTTTTGGTGATAATGATCGTTTTTGTCGCTGTTATTGCTGGTTGGTTATTATTGTGTTTATTGCATCTTTGGCAATTACAGATATACTAAGTGTGAGTTACAGTTTTTTTCTGAAGAAAGGACTGAATATTTATGCCAGATACGATCAGCATGGTTCATTTTAAAGGCAAAAAAAAAGTACGTGTCGTTCGATTATTATCAAATGATCCAGGACAATTGCGTAAGTTAATTACGTTTGGCATATTGCCTGGTGCTGAAATCGAAATATTACAAAGCTATCCAACGTATGTATTAAAAATAGGCTATACACAAGTTGCTTTAGATTATGAAATAGCAAAAAATATAATGGTTACGATATAAGAAAAGACTTGGCCAAGGCCAAGTCTTTTACTCGCTTCATTACATTAAGCGTTATCTTTTGTAACTTTATTTAAATCATTGATCAGAGCGTCTATGTCAATTCCGTGAGCTGCTGCTCCTTGTTCGATATTTTCAAAACGTGCAGCAGAACAACCTAGGCATCCCATACCATAGTTGCGAAAAATATCAACAGTCGCTGGACATTTTTGCACTACTTCCATAATACTCATTTTACCATTAATCAACATTTATAATACCTCCTAAATTTTGTGTATCTATCGATCTACTTTACTATTATATCATATAAAAAGAGTAAGGTAGTAGCGATCCTTATTTCGATATTGAGTAAAAATGTTACGTTATAATATTATTTTCAATATTTTTTTAAATATGCTCAGTTACCACTAGTATTTTTTCGCAATGCGAGGTAGAATAATTAAAATGTGGGTTAAATGAGAGTTTATGATTTGGGAAAGTAGGTATGATATATTGAAAATGAATAAACAAAATCGTTATATTGTGTTAGGTCTTATTATTCTTTTTTTCATTTTGGCAGGAATCAGAACCGGTACGAGTCCGGCAGTTGCCAGTCGTCATGCGAATCATCTGATCAATATTGAAGACATACCGGCCTTAAATTATCATAAAGTAGATACGTTATATCATGCATTATCTGTTTCACCGCAAGAGTTTGAAGAACAAATGCAATATTTATATGAGCATGACTATCATACGATTACGCCAGATCAATTAATGTCATATTTAAAACATGGGACGCAATTACCGGATAATCCGATTCTAATTACTTTTGATGATGGTTATCTTGATAATTATACCAATGCATATCCGATTATGCAAAAGTATGGCTTTACAGCGACTATATTTCTAGTTTCGAATTTAGTAGGTCATGACCCACGCTTTATGACTTGGGATCAGGTGAGGGAAATGAATCAAACAGGTAATACGTTTGGTTCGCACACTGTGAATCATCAGTCGCTTACTAGTCTCAATGAAAAAGATCTTTTAACTGAACTGAGTCAATCAAGAGAAGAAATTGCCTCTCAATTAGGAAAGCCCCCCAAGTATTTTGCCTATCCTACAGGGACATATAATTTAGCCATTGAGGATATCGTTAGGTCAACGGGTTACAAGGCTGCATTTACCATTGAATTTGGACAGATTGGTGCGGATAGTGATTTGTATGCATTACCACGTATTCCTATTTTTAAGGGGCAGAAAACTTTTCGTAGCTTTTTTATCCGATTAAATGGGGCACCATTTATAGAAGAATTTGGTATAATTAAATAATAATACCTTTTTACAATGGACAAAAGGCCTGTTTAATAGGCCTTTTGTCCATTTTTGGTAAAAAAGTAAAATAAATAATTAAAAGAGAAGGATTTTTTTTTGCCTAAATAGAATAATAAAAGTGGGTCAAAGTGGTGAGAAGTGGTAGACAAAAGAAGCTTGGTGGTGATGAAGCTGTGTTGATGGGTGAATATTTACATAGTATCGACGATAAAGGTCGATTAATATTGCCTGTTAAGTTTCGTGACGAACTAGGAGAAAGCTTTATTGTTACCAAAGGCCTTGATAATTGTTTATTTGTATATGATAAGAAAGAATGGGCTATTCTAGAAACAAAGTTAAAACAATTACCATTAGCTAAACCCGAAGCGAGAGCTTTTGTCCGTTTTTTCTTTTCTGGTGGGGCTGAAATCGCATGTGATAAGCAAGGGCGAATCTTATTGCCTAATAACTTGAGAGAATATGCTCAGATCGAGAAAGATGTGGTCGTGATAGGTGTGTCAAACCGCATTGAAATATGGAGCAAGACAGCTTGGGAGTCATATAATAAGGAAATCGCTCCTACTGTAGCTCAGATAGCGGAAAGCTTAGCTGATTTAGGAATATAGACATAAAGAGCGTTAGAATAAAGGTGGTTGGCTTTGTGGAATTTCACCATGTTAGTGTATTATTAGAAGAAAGTGTATCTGCATTAGTGACTAACCCCGAAGGTATTTATGTTGATTGTACGTTAGGTGGTAGTGGACATGCTACCTTAGTTGTGAGTCAATTAAATTCTTCAGGTAGATTTATTGGTATTGATCAAGATCCGGCAGCAATACAGACAGGAAAAATAAGGCTAGCCAATGCGACTTGTCAGGTCGACATTGTGCAAGATAATTTTCAAAACATTGGTAAGGTTTTAGATGACTTACAGATTAGTAAAGTTGATGGTATTTTATTTGATTTAGGGGTATCATCTCATCAGCTTGATATTGCGGAAAGAGGTTTTTCTTATATGCAGGATGCGCCGCTAGACATGCGGATGAATCCTGAGTCAACATTCACTGCTTATGATGTTGTCAATGAGTATTCAGAGCAGGAGTTAGCGAAAATTATTATAGACTATGGAGAAGATCGATGGGCAAAAAGAATTGCTAAATTTATAGTAGAAGCGCGTATTTCTGAGCCGGTGCGAACTACAAGTCAATTAGTATCGATCATTAAAAAAGCCATCCCAGCTGCGGCAAGGCGTGATGGTCCGCATCCCGCGAAACGGACTTTTCAGGCTATTCGCATTGAAGTCAATAATGAACTGGGAATTTTAAAAGAGGCTTTTATCACTTCGATTGATAGGCTTGCTGGTGGTGGACGGTTATGTATTATTACATTTCATTCCTTAGAAGACCGCATTGCCAAACAAACGCTGCAACAGATGGCGAAAGGGTGCATTTGTCCAAACTCGCTACCGATATGTATGTGTAATCATAAACCATCTATAAAGGTACTTGGTAAGCCAAGAATACCTTCAGAACTAGAATTAGAAGAAAATCCTAGAGCACGTAGCGCGAAACTACGAGTAGCAGAAAAATTAGCTTTTTAACAGATGGTATCTTATTATAGAAAGTATTTTGGTCTAAAAAACAAGGAGGGGAATACATATGGTAGTGAATCGACAGCAACACAGTGATGTTCATCAGTATCAAGAAATCCCGCCCATACCAAAACCATTACCAAAGCTTAATATTGCTCTGCGGGCTCAGTGTCTGATGATAGTGGTATTGGTAGCTATCGGCGCAATGTATATTACCATACGTAGTGAGAATATTATTAGGGCTGGTTATGATTTGGTACAGCTCAAATCAGAGTCTCTTAGTTTGCAAAAAGAAAATGCACTGTTACAACTAGAAATTGCGAAATTGAAATCTCCACAGCGCATTCAATCCATTGCAACTACGGAACTTGGGATGGTAAAACCGAATAATGTATATTACGCAACAGGTAGTCAGCCTATCACTGAGAGTGGTAAGAGTCGAGCCGTTACTCCTTTAAAGAGTAGTAAGATTCAATAATGTAGCGATAGGGGGGAGAGGCCATTGGCGTTATCCACGCATGTTACTATCAGAAAACGGGTAACTTGTTTATTCCTATTTATTGCGGTCATTATGTTAGGACTTGGTTTTCGTCTCATGTATCTTCAATTCTATCGAAGCAGTTGGCTAACGGAAAATGCGATTGATCAACGGATTCGAGATATCCCCGTTGAAGCAAAACGTGGTACCATTTTTGATCGTAATGGCGTTGAACTTGGTATAAGTATTAGTACAGAATCTGTATATGCAATACCAGCTGAAATAGTAGATGTAGATGAAACAGCAGCCAAGTTGGCTGCTATTTTGGCGTTAGATAGAGAAAAAATACAGTAAGAAAATCACCCCTTATAGTATCGCTAGATGCGGATTCTATAAGGGGTTGTCTATTTACTATACTAGTGGTTATTATCAAATAATCATAGGTATCAATAATAAAATATAGGTGATAAGCACTTGATAAGCACTTGGTTTAAAATAAATTGATGCCTAGATTGATTAGTATGACTGATGTTATGCCTACCTAACAAGCTAAAGGGTTGTTGACTGATATCGGTACCGAGGAACTTGCACATATGGAAATGATCGCCGCCATGGTTTACAAATTAGTGGATGGAGCCACGCCCCAAGATTATATAGAAGCTGGCTGGGGCGGGCAATATGCTCAGCACAATCATGGGCTGTTTTGGACGGATGCGAATGGTGTGCCGTGGTGCGCTTTTTACATTGCCTGTCTTGGTGATCCGATTGCCGACTTAACAGAGAATATGGCTACTGAGCAAAAAGCACGGGTAACTTATGAGCATCTAATTTATTTGGAGCCGTCCATTTGAGTTTTATATCGACAAATTTAATAATTGCAATGTAAAATTTTAGCAGGAATTAGCAGTTGAAATAGAGAATATATCCATATATTACATTTTGAGTAATATATGGATATATTGCTTGGTTGTTATTCTCGAATATAAGTATCAGACTATTATTAAAAAAAGATGGCACTTTAGAATAAATAAAATGGTTAAAATTTTATTTAACTTAGATTGACGTTAATATGGGGGAAAGTACAATGATGCGAACCGTAGGCAAATATGCAATATCTAAAGTGATTTATCACTCGCGGAGCAGTATTGTCTTTAAAGCAGTTAATATAGAAACTGAAGAAAATGTGATTATTAAACAATTAAGTGGTGAGTTTAACAATACCGTTAGTACTGCCAAAAATCTAAAAGACGAATATACACTCTTGAAAAAAAACGAGAATGAATATGTGGTAAAGACTTATGAGTTTGTAAAATTGGATAATATATTTTCAATTATAATGGAAGACTTTGGTGGGATTTCCCTTAAGAAATATACAAAGAACAATAAACTGGAGAGCGGCGAATTGTTGGATATTGCAACGAAAATAACGGCTTGCTTGGGATATCTGCATAACAATCATGTTATTCATAAAGATATTAATCCATCTAACATTATTTACAATTCAGATACCAAGAAAATTAAACTCATAGATTTTGGTATTGCCTCAGGGTTTTCTTATGAAACTATGCAAGCCCTTCATCCTGCTAAACTGCAAGGCACACTACCGTATGTTTCGCCGGAACAAACAGGGCGGATGAATCGGCCATTGGATTACCGGACAGATTATTATTCTCTCGGCGTTACCTTGTATGAGTTGGCTTGCGGAAAGTTGCCGTTTGCTACAAAGGATGCTGGGGAAATGGTCTATTTTCATATTGCCAAAGCCACCTTGCCCGTCCACGAAGTAAATCCAGCAGTTCCAATAATGGTTTCTAACATCATTGCCAAACTCATGGCGAAAAATCCAGAAGAGCGGTATAAAAGTACCATGGGGATATTATTTGATTTCAATAAGTGCAGGGAACAACTGAAAAAGAATCAAACTATTGTAGAAATTCCTTTAGGGTGTGGTGACACTTTAGATAAATTTGCAATACCGAAAAAGTTATATGGCAGGGAACGTGAGGTGCAAAAACTCTTGTCTTCTTTTCAGACTGCAAGGCAGGGCATTGTAGGGTTGATGCTGGTCAGCGGATATTCAGGTATTGGCAAAACTTCTTTGGTGAATGAATTACATAAACCTGTTGCGAAAGAGAATGGGATCTTCATTTCAGGGAAGTTTAATCAATTTAACCAAAATGTCCCCTACTATGCTTTATTTAAAACCATTGACCAATTTTGTAGTTATATTCTAGCGGAGCCAGAACTGGATGTGGAATATTGGAAAAACAGGATGCTTACCGCTCTTGGTGTTAACGGACGGTTGATTACGGAAGGAGCCCCTCGACTGGCACTCATAATTGGCGAGCAGCCTGTGGTAGCGGAAGCGGCCTCTGTTAAAGAAGCGCAGGAGCGATTTAAGTTTACCATGTTAAAATGGCTAGGGGCTATTTCCTCAACGGAGCACCCGGTCGTATTGTTTATTGATGATGTTCATTGGGCGGATATCGCCTCCCTAGAACTTTTGGAAGAGGTCTTAGCTGACGACAGTATTAAAGGCCTGTTGTCTATTTGTGCTTATAGAGATAATGAGGTCAATCCCTCCCATCCACTGATGGGGACAATTGAAAAAATTAAAAAGAGGACAACGTACATAGCGCACATCCATTTAGATAATCTGGATGTGCGTGCTGTGGCACAAATGGCAGCCGATATTGCTAATCTTCCTAAAGATGAGACATTAGAATTGGCAGAGGCCATTCATGAAAAAACCTGGGGAAACCCATTCTATACCATAGAGTTTTGGAAATATTGCAACCAAGAAAGGCTTCTTTATTATGACTATACTGAAAAAAGGTGGCAATGGGACAAACAGAAAATTACCGAAAATAAAATCACCGATAATGTGGTGGATTTTCTCATAGAGAGAATGAGGCTACTCCCGCCGGCAACCAGTGAACTTTTATCTATCGCATCTTGTATTGGAAGTAGTTTTGATTCTGATATTCTTTCCCAGGTTTCTTGTCAAAGGGTAGAGAGCTTAGAGGAAGATTTGAAGCCTGCCGTTGCCGCTGAAATGATTCATATTGTAGGCAAAGACAATACAAATTCAGCAGTAATACGCTTTAAGTTTTGTCATGATCGCTTTCAACAATCAGGATATTATGTGTTAGCGGACAGTGTTAAGAAAAAAGTGCACTTAAATCTAGCAAAGTACTATGAAAGCTTGGAACAAAAAGATGGAAATTCCTTTCTGTTTGAAACTGCCGGACATTATGCTAGAGCATTAGATCTTATCTTTTGTAAGGAAGATTTGCGGCGAGTAGCGGAAACTTTTCTAAGAGCAGTGCATCAGGCCTGTTTATCTTCGGCCTTTGATACGGCGCACCAGTATATTGAAATACTTGTACATGATATGCCGGATTGGATAAAACAAGATAAAACATTTATGTTTAACGTATATATTGAATACCACAAAATACTCTATTGTCTGGCACAAAATGATGAAGCAGATAGGATTTATGCCAAAATAGAAAAGCTGGCCCAAGACCCCGTGTCTTTGAGCAACTCGTGCTGTTTGCAGTTAGTCAGTCTTTCTAATCGCAGGCACCATGAAGAAGCTTTAATGCTAGGGACGGCACTCTTAAAAGACCTGGGGGTTGTTTATCCCCAGGATAACTTGGAGAGTGAGGTGCAAATAGAGGTTGAAAAATTCTATGCATATAAGCGCAGTGGCGTTATTGATCAACTTGAAGAAAAGGAAATGCTTAATGATGCCAGAGAAATTGCCATTGCTAACCTGTTAAACCGCCTATTTCCTGTATGTTTGTTTTATAACCCATTAGCCTGCTATTGGATGATCCTTGCCAATGTCAATCGCATGATTGACAAAGGTATTACTCTCTGGGCCTGGCATATTGGCGCAACCATAACTATTCCGCTGAGTTTTTTGTGCAATGATTTTTATACTGGTGTTATGCTGGCGCAAAAAGTGCTGCAGGTAGCCGAAAAAAATAAATATTCGACAATATTGTACAGAATTTACCATGTATACAGTCTTACCAGCTGTCATTGGTTTGAAGATTTGGATCGTAGTATTTTTTATGCTCACGCAGCCTATAAAGGAAGTCTGCAAAATGGCGAATTTAAATTTGCCTGTTTTAGCTTTTTTACTTCTCAGACGGCTATTTTAGAATGCTGTAATTCCCTTGACGAGATGAAATCTGAGGTGGATGCTGCGATTGATTTTGCTACTAAGAAAAACAATCTGCATGCTCTAGGCACGTTTTATTTTTTTCGACAGTTTGTAAAAGCGTTGCAGGGCGAAACTTTGGCATACGGTAGTTTTGATGATGCTATGTTTGATGAAATGAAGCAAGTGGAAGAACTTCGAAGTAATAATACCGTAGGATTATGCTATTATTATATCTACGGAGCACTTCTAGCTGTATTGTTCGGAGATTTTAATAAAGCTTTTATCTTCACTGAGAAAGCTGTGCCTATTCTTGCCTTTAATACTGGCTTCTATACTATAGCACTACATTGCTTCTTGTATTCCATTTCTATCTGTAAAAGGTTAGGAGAGATAGAGGAAAGCAAAGAACGGTTAAGATTGGAAAAAGTTTTGGGGGAAAATCAAGAATGGATGTATAACAGAGCCAAAGATGCGCCCTTTAACTTCGGACATATGTATGATCTTGTAGCGGCAGAGATAAAAGGCTTAGAAGGTAACTATAAAGAAGCATTGCAACTATATGATAAAGCGATAAGCGGAGCCAATCAATATAAGCGGCCTTATCATTATGCTCTTGCTTGTGAATTGGCGGGATTGGGCTGCCAGCAGATGGAATTGGCAACAATCGCCGATTATTATATTACGAAAGCGTATGCTTCCTTCTTAACCTGGGGTGCCACTGGCAAAACAAACGCGATGCAGAAGAAATATCAACAAATTTTGTTTGTCGGTGCAGACCGGAAAAAGGCAAGTGGGATGACTTATATAGAGCCGATCACAACCATTGATCCGATTGACTTAAAAGCAGTAATCAAAGCGGCACAGACCATTTCAGAGGAAGTGACCCGAAAAAAACTTCTTAAAAATTTAATTAAAATTGTTATTGAAAATTCGGGCAGTAGCCAAGGTCACATCTTTCTAAAGAATGAAGACAGGTGGTTTCTCGCGGCGTCTGGCGTGTTAGAGGAAAGTTTGAAAATTAGCTTGGATTATACAGAAGTTATTTTTGCTGGAGCTGATACAAAAAACATGCCGCTTTCTATGATTAGCTATGTTTTGCGGACAAAGGAGCCCCTAATTGTTAATAATATTTTGGAAAGCCGGTTTGCCACGGATGCCTACTTTTCGCAGCACAAGGTTTTATCAGCAATGTGCATGCCTATTTTAGCTCAGGATGTTTTAAAGGGAATTGTCTATTTAGAAAATGATATATTAACCCATGCTTTTACTTTTAGGCATACTGAAATATTGAAAATCTTGGCATCTCAAGCGGCCATTTCCATTGAAAATGCTGTTTTATATTCTGAACTGGAAGACAAAGTGGATAACAGAACGAAAGAACTAAAAAAGATACTTCTCCAGTTAGAACTACAGCATAAGGAACTGCAGTCAATCCAGATGGAATTAGTAAAATCGGAAGAACGGAATAGTGCCACTCTAAACGCTATTCCTGACATGCTATTTCGCATCAGACTGGATGGAACCCTACTTGATTATAGAATGCCTGTTCAATGTCTGCCCTTTTTAGTACAAAGAGAAGATTATCTGGTAACTTCCTCGATTTATGAATTTTTACCAGAATCCCTGGCGCTGCATATTTTAGAAGAAGTGAAAATAGCACTAACTACCAAAAAAATGCGGGTTTCACAGTTTAACGATGAAATAAATGGCAATTACTATTCCTGTGATTTGAGAGTTTCCATGATTAATGAAAGTGATGCTATTGTTATTGTGCAGGATCAGACGGAGCTTCATAGTGCCAGAAGAAAATTTCAGCGTCTGGAAAATTTGCATCTCATTGGTGAAATGGCAGCCAGTATCGGGCACGAGGTGCGAAACCCGTTAACTACAGTGCGCGGATATCTCCAATATCTTTCCCGAAAAGAAGAACGAAAGGATCAGCTGGGAACATTTGAGCTGATGATATCGGAGTTAGATAGAGCCAATGCAATTATTACGGAGTTCCTGGCTTTAGCTAAAAATAAGGCGCTGCGGATAGAGAAAAGAAATATAAATCATATCATCACTGCAATTTATCCGCTACTTAAGGCTGATGCAGTAGTGGACAATAAGGATATTATGCTAGAAATTGATAAGGCTGTGCCCCCTAGTTATCTTGATGAAAGCGAAATCAGGCAGATGGTTATTAACTTGGTACGTAATGGTTTAGAAGCCATTGAAGAGGGCAAAACAGTGACGATAAAGACTTACAAACAAGCCTCATATGTAGTGTTAGTCATACAGGATCAGGGAGAAGGTATTCCTGTTAGTATTATTGAAAAAATCGGCACGCCTTTTTTTACCACCAAGGAGAAAGGCACCGGGCTAGGTTTGTCGATATGTTATAGTATTGCCGAACGACATAAGGCAACTATGGATTTTGAGACAGATTCAAGGGGCACAAAAGTTATCGTTAAATTTCAAGGTACCGATGAGTGACGCAACTTCTCTCAAGGTGCTATGAAAAGAATGCGATTTATATAAAAATAAAAATAAAAAGGAAAGAGGAAAATTTATGAACAAATCTATTTTTGCTGGTACGCTAGCGGTCTTATTGACATTTTTTACTGGTACTTTTGGTGTACAGGCTACTCCAGCCGCTTCTGTACCCTCGACGGTTTCTGTTCATGACCAAAGAAACTTAGCAAGTCATGGGTTCTTCTTTGTTGGCGGAAAATATGTTGGTGAGCAAGGCAAGCAAATCATGCGGGGGCAAATGTATGTAGAAGTTCTTGTTCCTAAAAAGATTACGCAGCCATATCCGTTAGTGCTTTTCCATGGAGCGGCACAGACGTCAACCAATTGGATGGGGACTCCTGATGGACGTAAAGGCTGGGCTGATTATTTCGTGGAACAGGGTTATTTGGTGTATATGGTAGATCAGCCAGCTCGTGGAAAGTCAGCCTATCATCCTAAAACAGATGGCGAGTTGCGGAATTTCCCAGCGTCTAGTGTAGAAAAATTATTTACTACAACAGAAGGGAAATGGTCGCAGGCTAGTAAACATACTCAGTGGCCAGGAGATGGTCCGAATAAGGGACATATAGGTGATCCTGTATTTGACGAGTTCTATGCAACGCAGGTAGAGTATATTGGCAGTATGGTTGAAACAGAAAAGCTAGTACAAGAAGCTGGCGCTGCATTACTTGATAAAATTGGACCGGCCATTCTTCTCACCCATTCTCAAGCTGGAACTTTCGGTTGGCTGATTGCTGACGTTAGGCCGGACAAAGTAAAAGGTATTGTAGCTATAGAACCGTCAGGACCACCTTTTGTCGATGCCGTACTGAGTATTAGTAATGATAAAGTTCGTCCATGGGGGATTACTGATATACCACTTACTTATGATCCCCCTGTAAAGGATCCTGCTGAATTACAAATCGAGGAAATTAAATCAGATAATCCAAACTTTGTATCAGGGTGGATGCAGAAGGCGCCTGCGCGGCAATTGCCTAATTTACGCGGTATACCTACTGTTATTGTGACTGCTGAGGCTTCCTACCATGCACTATATGATCATTGGACAGCAAAATATCTTGAACAGGCAGGTGTGAAAAATACCTATATTCGTTTGGACGATTATGGAATTCGCGGTAATGGACATCTGGTCATGCTTGAGAAAAATAATTTAGAGGTTGCACAGTTGCTAAGTGATTGGATGAAAATAAATATCAAATAATGAACTTTTCGTTTGTCTATTGATACTATAAAAAGAAGGGGCTAATGGATCTGACAGGTGCATTGTTTTGGTAGATTGGTAAATGAGTAGATAGACTAAGTTCAAGGGCAGAATTAAATGATGTTTTGTATTTCTTCCTTCGGCACAGAAGAATGGGCACCGTAATGATGTAAGTGATGGGTTTAAAAAAAGATACTATATTCTAGGGTATAGAATCAATTGAAAATCATTAGAATCACTCCATCTTCCTGATTTTTCTTTAAAATATTCTGCTTTCACCAATATTTTTCTGAGCAATGAATTCTTTAATTTTATATCATCAGTGTGCCTGTACACGTCGATAATATGCGAATAGATTTGAATATTTTCTTTGATCTTTACATCGTTATCTGCTGAAGATTTTAAAGTTTGAATATCTTTGAGTAGTTGTTCTTTTTTCACGGTCAAAACGTTATTTCGAGCTTGAAATATTTCAATCGTATAAACACCTTTTTCTAAAAAATCACAAAGACTATGAATCTGCTTATCGGCTTTTTCTAATTCAGATTCTAATTTTGATAGGGATTTTTTCTTTAAGTCATCACTAATTGTTGATGACTTTTCTTTAATTTCAAGCTTTAATTTATATTCTTTCAGCCAGGATTCAAGTTTTTCAATTAATTCGAGCTCTACTAAGGATAGATAACTACCTACATTCGTACACTGCTTATTTGTACAAATTAGCATTGGTTCATTTTTTGAATGCGGTCTTCGAATTAATGTTTTCTTACATTTTCCACATTTCATAACATTTGCAAGTGGATTTTGTAGGGCTCTTTCATTAATTAACCTAGGCTGTGAATTCAGTTTGAATATTTCTTGCGCACGATTGAACGTATCAACATCAATTAGGGCTTGGTGCAATCCATCAACCAGAGTATATTCCAAATTTCTTGGACGAGACTTGGTTAATTGATTATTAACCATTTTTTTTACGGTTTTCCGGTAGTCATATCTAATTTTTCCAATGTAGACTTCATTTGAGAGTATCGATCGGATGGTTTGACCATTCCAATACATTTCATTTCGAGGCTTAATTTTAAGGTCATTAAGATAATTTGCAACCAATGATGTGCCAATATTCTTTGTTGTGAATAATTCAAAAATTAGTTTTACAATTTCAGCTTCGTCAGTATTAGGCGTCAAGGTATTTCCCTTTTTTAATTTCATTCGTTCATAGCCGTACGGCGGCACAGAACCTAAAAATTTTCCTTCTTCAACGGAAAGTTTTCTACCTCTTTGTAAACGTCGGTTAATAGTCTTATATTCTCTTCGTGACATAAACATACCGAATTCTGACATTTCGTCATCAAACTCATTAGTTAAATCATAAGTTTTCATAGGTGTTATGATTTTTGTTTTTGAGTATCTAAAAGTTTCAGAAATAATACCCTGATCAATATTATTTCCTCTGCCAAGCCTTTCAAGTTCCAAAACTAGAACGCCACTATATAGGCCATTTTCAATGTCAGTTAACAATTGTTGAACGATTGGCCGAAGTGCAATTGATTCACCGGAAGCTACTTCTCTATATATTTTATCAATTTTAAGTTTCTGCACTTTTGCAAAATCAGTTAGTATTTTTTCATGCCTTGATAATGTTTCTTCTTCTGATTCTTGGCTGTTATCCGCGCGCGATTTTCTTAAATATATACAATTAGACATGGTGGTGATCTCCTTTTTACTACATAGCATGTTAGTATTTCGTCTGGAATATGCAGCTAGAAGAGTTATTTTATTTTTTCGATGTTATCAATACATAGGCGGGCAATATCTTCTAAAATTCTTTCTATTTCTTTCGGGTCTTTTGTAATATATGTATCATCTATCAGTATTGTATTACCACGTATACTGATAGTCGTTTCTATGATAGCCATGGGAAACCACCTCTAAAAGATATATATTAGAGGTTTTAACATTTAATGTATGAAATATTGTTTAATGATTTTCTTAAACTCTCCAGTTCTCAGCCCACATTGATGCGACCTCTCTCGTTTTTTCAGTCAAGAAAGGATTATGAAAATATAATAAATCTTTCGTAATTTATTTGCAGAGAATTTTTATTTTATCAGTAAAGAGGAAATGATAATATTCAAATTTCAAAAAGCACCTGGGGGAAATTGTTTGGTAATGAATAAAAAATAATATCACCAGCGATAAATGGTTCAGCTTCTAATCTCCTGTCAAGGAATCTAACCATTCTAACTGGGTAGGTTGACAGAATTAGTTAGAACGGTTAGAATGTGAATAGAAAAAATTAGGAGGTAAGCAGATGGTTTTTCAGGAAAGCGAAACCGTAGAATTGAAAACTATCATTGTAGATGATATAAAAAAAGAGATTATAGCCTTTGCAAACTGCGAGGGTGGAAAACTTTACATTGGCGTCCAAGATAATGGTGAAGTTATTGGCATAGACGATCCAGATGGGGCAGCTTTGCAGATCAGTAACATGGTTCGTGACGCAATTAAGCCAGATTTGACCATGTTTCTTCATTATGAAACCTTGAAAGTAGAGGGAAAGAGCATAATTGCCGTTGATATCCAGCGCGGAACAGAACGTCCTTATTATATTGCAAAAAAAGGATTGCGTCCCGAAGGTGTTTATGTTAGGCAGAGCTATTCCTCTGTACCAGCTACAGCTACAGCAATCCGGCGAATGATTAAAGAAACCGATGGAGACAGTTTTGAGGAAATGCGTTCGCTGGAACAGGAATTGACTTTCGAGGCTACGCAAAAAGAATTTTCAGAAAGAAATATTCTGTTCGGGCCGATTCAGATGAAAACACTAGGAATCATAAGTCAGGATGGCATATATACTAATCTTGGACTACTCCTTTCTGAACAATGTGTGCATACAATTAAGGCTGCCGTTTTTGAGGGAACCAATCAGAGTATATTCAAAGACCGGAAAGAGTTTTCAGGCGCACTGTTTAAGCAGATGGAAGAGGTTTATGATTATATTGATTTTCATAATCAGACCCGCTCCACTTTTGATAAGTTGCGGCGTATCGACACCAGGGATTACCCAGAGGTGGCTGTCAGAGAGGCCCTGTTAAACTCCCTTGTGCATCGGGAATACTCGTTTAGAGCCAGCACGCTCATTAGTATCTATAGCGATAGGATGGAATTTATCTCGATTGGCGGTCTTGTCTCAGGAGTAACATTGAATGATGTGCTAATGGGTATTTCTGTTTGCCGTAACACAAAGCTGGCAAATGTGTTTTATCGTTTGGAACTGATTGAAGCCTACGGAACTGGTATGCGAAAGATTATGAATGTTTATGAAGGAAGTGGCAAGAAGCCGCAGATTGAAACATCAGATAACGCTTTTAAGATTATCCTACCTAATCTCAATGCTCAGGCTGAGAAGAAACACCTAAGTGATGAAAGTGACAGCCAAGAGGCTAAAGTAATCCAGCTGGTGAGGAAACAGGGTATGGTTAAACGGAAGGAAGTTGAAAAACTGTTAGGTATCGGCCAAACAACAAGTGGGCGCTTGTTAAAAAAAATGATGGAAAATGGACAGCTTATTCAGGAAGGTAAAGGAAAAACTACACATTACCAGCTTTCTAAATAAATATGGTTAAAACAAACTATCAAAAAATAAGTAAGTGAAGCAGTCTCATGATTGCTTCGCTTACTTATTTTACTCTTTAAAAGAATTTTGGATACTGGCAACTAATTGCATTTTCTGTTCTTTGGGGCAGGGGAGTTTAGCTATGTATTTTAAAACCGCTTCAGCATGAACGAACGCAACCCTTTTTTTGTAAATTTCGTAATCCCTCTGGGCTTTTGGGAGGGTGGACGATTATCTTCAAATTCACCCCTCCTTTCGGTGGCTGATAAGGTATATTCAATGAAGGCTTGTCTGTATTCCAAGTATTTACACGAAGTACCGATTGTCCTTCCCAATTAGTGGTTTCCCGAGCTGGACGGAAGCATTCACGCTATCGCGCGCATACTTCCGCCCAGCTCGGGAACAACATTGGTCAAGGGTCAATGAGTTATACTGCTTTAGTAAGTAAAGCCATTGTGAATTGCCAAAACGTTTGGTTAGTTAATGTAGGCCTATCTCCGTAATGGTGATCATATTTTGCGTAAGCGGATAGCCGTGCGTCCATCGTTTCGGTGGTTTCATCTGAACCATATCTTGGGGAGATTGAGAGGGTGCTTAAAAAGTGTACAAGGCATCAACTTTCTGGGGAAATATCAATTTGATATGAAGGAATTTGTTAGCTTAAACTCATTAATACGATTGCAAAATGAAGAAGTCGTTATCCCTTGATGTACGGGGAAACGGCTTTTTTTATTAGAAACATCCTTAGCGTATATGTACGTTTGCGCATTTTGCTGGTGAGACCCCAGATGTAAATCTTTGAGATGACTCGCTAAATAAAAATAAAATCGACATTGATCGCGGTAGTGTTTTGAGCGGCATGGTAGTCTATCTGTAACTGAAAAATAATACAATTAAAATATAATGAAGATGTAACGGAGAAAATGAATATGAAATTATCAAAATCCGAATTGAAAACGATTGCTGATTTTAAAAAGAAAATCGAGGAAGCAAAGAAGCGTGACATTATACAGCTGTTAGAGGATGCTGGTTACGATACAGAAAACCCGGAACATTTAAAAAAACAACTTGAAGGCTCAAAACTAGCTGCACCAGAATTTTTTATAAGACCGTCTACGGAATAAACCAAGATTGTATTTGTTAGCACCATATCACGATGTTATCCCCTACTAACAAATGCCAGGTAATCATCAGCTAACATTACAGGCAGCCCAATACAAAACCAGCTTATTACCCCAATGAATCAGAGATAACATTTCGCTTCACTTCATGTTATCTCTGATTCATCACACCACCGCACTCTACCGAGTGCCGCTTATGCCAATAACTACGCAGATTAAATCGTAAAACATGATGTAAAACAAAGGAGGTTTTTAAAGTTGGCAAATATTAATGTAAGAATAGACGATAAAATGGAAATCGCACTAAAGAAAGAAGCCAGCGTATTAGGTATCAGTTTATCTGATTTGGTACGAGAACGGCTAACAGGTGAAATGAAGTCGGAGCCATTAAACCAAATCACGATTGAAAACCGAATTGAACGATTAGAGGAGCAACAAAAAAGTTTAGCCTTGAGCCTACTATTCCAGACGCGATTTCTTTATCAATTCACTATATTAGCTGCTAATGAAGAAGCCGCCGTAAAGGCGTGGTCGGCCGCCGAAAAAGAGTTAAACGAAAGGGGTATTTATGCTATCATGTCACGCTACAGGATAAGAACTAGTTAGTATAAATTTCATGGGAGTTATCAAGAATTTAATTCTTGCAGGGATTATCCAATCACCTGCCTTACCCTTATGTTTTCTGCATAATTTCATAACCATTTCATGCAGAAAACAATTGCAATATGCACATAAATTTTTTACTCAGAAATCTCATAACGCTGTCTCTAACTCATAATAGAAAAAAGGCACCTAAGATTCCAGTTAAACCACTGGTTCTCAAATAACTTTTCAAGGCTACTCTTCCCGCTCACACCACATATTATTCTTCCCCATATGCTCCTGCACTGTATTCAGCATTTCCCCAAATCGCTGAAAATGCACTACTTCACGTTGCCACAGGAGCGCAATGTATCTTTGACACATGCTTGCGATACCTGCCTTTTAGACGTAGCAAGTAATCAGCCCTTATAGGGCTAATAACAAACCACCACTTGAAGTGGTGGTCATGATTTAGATAGTTTACGACACATTATTTCATTTAGTGATAAAATATTTAAACGGTAGCAGGAAATCTATATATATTAATTGAATATTCAATTAAGGTGCAATTAAGGATGATAAACTGCAACTGCCAAATGAATTAAACGCCCGTGCCAGCGTTCTCATTATCGATGATTCGATGTATGGGCATAATCACAGCAAAAAAAAGGGGGGGAAAACAATGAAACTCGAAAAACTCAATAGAATCCAGTTCAAATTAATTACTTTATCGATGGTGTTAATTTTAATTACTGCTTTGCCCATTGGATTGATTTTGGACAATACCATTCAAGATACCCTTTTAAAGAGTTACATTAATACCTCAAATGAACAACTTAAAACAATAAACGAAGCTACAAAAATATTTCAAGGTGCCATCGATAAAGATATTAAAATGTTCGCCACGGATTCATTAATACTAAAAGCCAATGATACGATTACAAAATATATGGAAAATACAGATGCAAAAAAGGTCATGACCCCCTCTAAAAATGGTGGAATTGAGCAAGAAATTTATACAGCATTTGATCATTATGCAAAGACGCATCCAGGAACGTTATATGTATATATGGGTACTGAAAATGGGGGCTATATTCAGTGGCCTGAAACGGCTAACTCACCGAAATATGATCCGCGTATAAGGCCGTGGTATACTGCGGCAATTAAAAATGGCGATAAAATTTCTCGAACAGATCCTTATACTGATTCCACAACTGGTGCTATGATCGTAAGCAATTCAATACCAATTAAGACTTCAGATGGTAAAATCATCGGAGTTATGGCAATTGATGCTTCCTCGCAAACAATCACCGAAATATTAAAAGGCATAAAAATTGGCGAGACGGGTTATTGTATGATGATACATAAATCTGGTCTGATACTGGCAGATCCTAGCAACCCAAAAAATAATAATAAATATTTAAAAGATATTGGAATTCCAGGATTTGAAAAAGTATTAGGTAGCGGACAGGAACAGCTTGAAGTAACAATTAATAATGAAAAATATTTTGCGACTTCATTGCAGCCTAAAGATTCAGACTGGGTTATTATTTCACTAATTACCACAAGTGAACTTTACAAAAACGCAACTAAAATTAGAGGAATTATTTTCTTTGTATGCTTAGTTACATTAGTGATTGGTTTCTTTCTTACTTTTATTGGTTCGAGAAAAATTGTAAAACCAATCGTGGCGATATCAAATGTGGCTCAGAATGTCGCTGATGGCAATTTGCTGCTTAATGTTCAGCAGGGAGGATCAAAAGACGAAATCGGTATTTTAGAAAACAGTATTGCACGGATGCTCGGGAATCTACGGCAGATGATTGGAAATACGGCTCAGGCTGCAGAACAGCTATCGGCTTCTTCTGAAGAACTTACTGCCAGTGCTGCTCATTCTGCGCAAGCTGCGGATCAGGTTGCGGGCTCTATTCTTCAAATGGTACAAGGTACGGAATCACAACGCAGGGCAACAAATAATACGTTAGGTATTGTAGAACATATGTCCGTAAATCTTAAAGAAATAGGCATTCATATTGACGAGGTTGCCGAGCAATCAAATCAGGTAGTTGATAGGGCTAGAAATAGTAATAACTTAGTAGATAAAGCTGCAAGTCAAATGGATAAAATTGAACAGACGGTAAATACGTCTGCGCAAGTAGTGACAAAACTTGGTGATAGGTCAAAGGAAATTGGCCAGATCGTAGATACTATTTCAGGTATCGCAGGGCAGACTAATCTGTTGGCATTAAATGCTGCCATTGAAGCAGCGCGTGCAGGCGAACAAGGACGCGGCTTTGCTGTAGTAGCTGAAGAGGTGCGCAAATTAGCTGAGCAGTCTCAAATTGCGACGAAGCAAATTACGCAGCTTATAAATGAGATACAGGTTGATACCGACCAAGCAGTAGTTGCCATGAGTGATGGAACGCGCGAAGTGAAGCTAGGGGCACAACTAGTCAATGATTCAGGAACAGCATTTCAAGAAATTGCTAGAATGGTAAAACAAGTATCTGATAAGATTACAGAAGTAGCTCTTGCAAGTAATCGCTTAAGTAGCGGTAGTCAACAGATTATTATTTCAGTGCAGCAAATTGAAGAAGCGTGTAAAGTTTCTTCTGAGGAAGCAGAAACCATTGCAGCAGCATCCCAAGAACAATCTGCATCAATGGAGGAAATTGCTTCTGCCAGTCAATCGCTGACAATGCTTGCACAAGAACTGCAAGAGACCGTTAATGAATTTAAACTTTAAAAAAGTGTATTATCAGCAACCCCGACATAGAGCCATTACTTCTTAGCATACGAAACCGCATAATATTGGTGAGACCCCAGATACCGAATGTAATAAATATGACTGTGTTCCATACCCCTGAAACAAGAAATGGCCACATGATGGATATTCTTTCCAACATGTGGCCTATTTTTACATTCATATCGGCTGTACCCGCTGAACGCCTCTAGTTCACACCATTCACCTCAAAAATATTCTCTTAAACTAATCTAAGCAATTCCGTTCGTCCCTCACTGAATATTATGTCTAAAATGAGCCACGCTGACCGAACCCCCATTTGAGTACAATGACGAATTAGAGATTACTCAAACCTTTAACTAATCACTTACATCATTGCAGTACAGAAGAAATGGCTCATATGGAAATGATAGCTGCCTTAGTATATAAATTAGTGGACGGAGCATCGCCAAAAGATTTTGAAGAGGTCGGTTGGGGCGGGCAATATGCTCAGCATAATCATGGACTGTTTTGGACAGATGCTAATGGTGTGCCTTGGAGTGCTAAATATATTGCTTGCCTTGGTGATCCGATTGCAGATTTGACAGAAGATATGGCGGCAGAACAAAAAGCATGAGTTACCTATGAATATTTGATTCATCTGACGGATGATTCATGTGTAGAAGATACATTACGCTTTTTGTGGGAGCGTGAAGTCGTACATTTTCAGCGATTTGGTGAGATGCTAAATACGGTGCAGGAACATATGGGTAAGAAGAATTTGTGGTGTGGGTGTGAGCGGGAAGAATAGGAATTAAAAATGCATTTGTGAACCAGTGATGACTGTGTTTTCAAATGCATTTTTTTATTAGTTAGGGTAAACCATCAATTTTTTAGTTAACAGATAGAGCGGTTTTTCAATTTACAATGTAAATATCTAGCATTGACTATTTATATGTTTATGTGAAAGGAAAAGGAATTAATGTAAATGCATGGAATAATACATGTAATTACAATATCTTTAATGTTGAGATGGTTAAAGTAGTGAGAGGCGATGATTAGAGGAGAGGATGTCTTGAAAAAAGCATATATTGGAATAGGGATTGTATTATTATCCGTAAGTATTTACATATTTATTCAAATGCAGGCAGTGAATAAAATTGAACCTAATTTTTCTTTTAATATAAATGAAACGATCATCATATGTTGAGTATAATCATAGTCAACATATGATGATCGTTAGAAATCAAGATCATGTAAGCGTTCGCAATAGTAAGAATGGTGAATTAGTATTTGATTTTTCTAGTAAAGAAATGAAAGGTAGTTATGTCGAAGGTTTGTTTTTAGATGATCAGCTAATGATTATTACAATGCGTGAAGGATGGTCTAAGCCGTTAAAAGTGGTGAAAGTGGTAAATGTTAATACCAAGCAAGAAGTAAAAGATATTTTTCCGCCGAAAGAACTTCAAGGAAAAGAAATTTGGTCAATTGCCAGTTCGTTGCAATCTCATCAAATTGCTGTGGGGTTAAGTAATGAGATTAGAATTTTTACGTTAAACTCGTTACAGCAAGTCTATACTCTTTCGCAGAGATATGATGTACCTAACTTTAAAACGGAGAAGATCTACTTTAGTCTTGATGGCAAATATTTAATCATTCCATCGTTAATTAAATATATACCTTATTTTCAAGAAAAATTAATAGCTCCTATTATGGAATGGAATATTTCTACTGGAGAAGTGATAATGCCATATGGATGTGATTTAAAAAAGATAGAATTAGTACGATTTGTTGTTTATTCTCCTGATGGAAAAGGGATAGTTGGTACATCTGATAAAGGACAGATGATGGAATGGCTTACGCCACAACGATAAAACTTAGGGGCATAAATATTCCTCCGCTTCAAAAAAGAACCATATCATTTATAATTTTCTTTGTTTTTTATGGAATTTTATAGCTAATTGTATACTGTGAAATCGACAGGACGATTCTATGGTCTTCGCCAAATAATTTTATGAAAGTACAATATGGAGGATGGTTAAGTTGTTATTTAATGATATAGGAGTAGCGATGCTGATTTCTTATGCTATTACAGCGGTATTAGGATCTATTTACCCTAGTTGGTTCAAATATGTTGAAATGTTGGTACAGATATGGATTATGTCGGGTGTAATATGGGGATTACATTGTGTTAAACGAAGGAGATTTAAAATAAAAGTACAAGAGAACTCCTTCTTAATTAAGAAAAAAGAGATTTTTTATGATAATATCAAAAAAATAGAAGGGCATTATAATGAAATTCTTAATGTAATTGTTCATAATAATTCTTTTGACATTGCTTTAGAACGGAGCGACTTAGTAAAATTATCTCGATCAATACTAAAGGCATGGACAATTAAAGGAAGTTATTTTACGATTTTGCTTGAAAAAGAAGATGAACAGTTATTTGTAAAGTATGCTCCGATTGCTAAATATCAATTTTCTATACCCAAATGGTTATGGATTGGAGTATTTCCAATCATTTGTTGGTTGTTGGGTGGGATCGGTATTCTTTTAATTGCCCTTGTAGCACTAATTTATTTCTTTTTGAATAAGTACAAGCAGGTTGTTGAAGTCAGTATTGATCATCTTGGCATTCATTATAAGGATGATATTGCAGAACAATTCATAGCGTTTTCTGAAATAATACAGGTAAAAAAGAAGTTTAATAAAATAGTGGTTATAAAGAAGGATGGAACAGAGTTAGCAATACCACTTAAGTGTATTTTGATACAAGAGTTTATCGTTGCATATTCAAACTTGCAATATCACTAGGCGGTTCCATCACAGAGTGCTTGTTTCATGAAGGGGGCTGTTGCTGTGGAAAAATATATTCTTGGTGGTTATTTATTGGTTAAACCACTGTGTCCAGAAGGGGATAATTTATGGTTGTCTAATAACGTCATTTCAGCAAGCAATTGTGTTTGCGATGTGCTGCCTGGTACTCATTTCATTGAAACTTTAAAGAGTGAATGGCTTGAAGAACATTTAAAAACAATATCTGGGTTAAATGATCATGAGTATTTTAGTTTAGAGCAATGGGTAATAGAAAAATTTAATGATAACTTATTTAGTTGGCCTGGATTTTTTACCGAAATGTGGTCAGCGAAAGAATGTCGAGAAAGGTATTTTAGTAAAGTAGATGATCTATACTTATTGGCGTTAGGATTACCAGAAAGAGAAGTAGAATTATTTATAAACGAAGCACCATCAGCACATTGTTTATTGGCTAGTACCCTTCAGAAAAAAATATATATGAATAATGATGATATTATTGGGTTTGAGCTTCTAGGAGCAGGGTGGCAAGACTTTCATTCCCATTCGTGTCATGGATTACAAACAGAGTTTAGCCGAGAATTAGGAATAATACCTAATGAGTATGGCTTGCTTAGATGTCATGACGATGCTTATAAAGCTATGCAATATGTGGAAGAATTACCTGATGAAAAGGATGTCGAAGAAGGCCTGTGGCAGCCATGGGTCATTGGGTTAATTGATAGGTATCATAATGATACGAATAACAGTTAGGTTGTGTAAATTTATTCTCCATGGGTCGTTTGATCAACACTTTGTGTAAAAAAATGATATAAAATCCGCATTGTATCTGGGGTTAATGGGATTTACTTAATTTGATAACTTCGGTGAAATACTAAATACAGTGCAGGAACATATGGGCAAGAAGAACATGTGGTGTGAAGAATAGAGGTGAAGATGGCATCTGAGAAACAGTAGTGATACTGGATTTTTAGATGCCTTTTCTATGAACAGAAAAAATGAATATAACAGTAAATTTTAAAGGGTTTTACACATATTTAGCAGAAGTACCATTATTAGTTATTTAAAACAGAAATGAGGAGATGACCAATGAAGAATAGTATAAAAAGGATTTGTTGTTGCTTAGGAATTGTATTTGCGTTATTTATTTTTACAGAAACAACATTTGCGGAGGACAAGCCTTTTGATTTTGATTTCCCAATTTATACAAATTGGGTTACTGATCATAAAACAGGTGCAAAACTATTAGTATTGAGTAGTAAACAAGAAGGCGAGAGTGGAGTTGTTTACGAATGGTCAGGTGGTACTCTTAATGGCTATGCTCATGGAGTGGGGAGTGTTAACGAGTATAAGAATGATGTTCTTTCTGAGTCGTATAAGGGAACCTTTGATCACGGCAAAATGCAAGGTCATTTTATTGGTGCAAATTATGGGAAGAGGCCTGGTACTGTTGAGTGGGACTGCATTGACGGAAATTTAAGCGGTAAGGTTACTATTACGTGGGAAAAAGATAAAATCGAATTAATAGTAGAAAATAATAAGATTATTTCTGGTATTGCTTCAGTCACAACAAAAGATGGCGCCACTATGGATATGAAAGTTGCTAACGGAGACATTGTTTCAGTTAAAATGGTATCTTCTAGATTTACTTATGAAGGCGATTTTAGTAAGAATGGTATGAATGGAACAGGCATTTTGAAAACAGGCAACGGAATCATTTATGAGGGTGAATTTTTGAATAATAAAATGCATGGCAAGGGAAACTTTACTTTTCCTAATGGCAATGTATATAGAGGTGATTTTGTAGAAGGCGTTATGACTGGTAATGGAATTCTCTATGATAAGAGTGGAGCAGTTATTAAACAAGGGCGATGGGAAAAAAATATATTAGTAGAACCTGCAGTAGCAAATTAAGAAATCTTTTTTGACGCTAAGATCGTTTAGATGAAATGATACGAAAAATAAATTAAAGATTCGAGTATAATAAGCTAGAAAAACTTATTAAACTCGGATCTTTAATTTTCCTCTTGCTAATTATCCACTTTTGAACTAGTGGCTCATTTGAATACAGCAATTGTCAATATACCATGTCTACAAGTACATAAACCTAAAGCGTTATTAACAGATATCGGTACCGAAGAAATGGCTCATATGGAAATGATAGCCGCTCTTGTATATAAGTTAGTGGACGGAGCTTCACCCAAAGATTTTGAAGAGGCAGGCTGGGGTGGACAATATGCTCAGCATAATCATGGATTATTTTGGACTGATGCCAATGGTGTACCCTGGTGTGCTTCATACATTGCCTGCCTTGGTGATCCGATTGCAGATTTGACGGAAGATATGGCGGCAGAACAAAAAGCACGAGTTACCTATGAACATTTGATTCATCTGACGGATGATTCATGTGTAAAAGATACATTACGCTTTTTGTGGGAGCGTGAAGTCGTACATTTTCAGATGCCTTTTCTATATTGTAGGCGAGTAGTATGACTGTAAGAATCTAAAAGTTATTTTCTTGTTTTGGTAACGTTTTTCATGGTAAAATCGGGGATAGAATTATATTTCTTTAGCAGATATGTTAATGGCCAAAGATAGAAAAAATTGCCGGTTTACTAAAAAAGGAAATAGTTAGATTTTTTTAAGTTAGAAATAAATACATAGTTATGCTTTTAATTGTGGCAAATTCGCCATAATTAAAAGTATAAAAGAAGATAATAATATAATGATTAGATAATTAGAAAAGAAGGGTTTTATAATATGAGTGACGAGAAAAAAATACACCTAAGAAATAGTACTGCCGAATTTTTGATTTTTAGCAAGCAGGCAGGTGAAGATAGTATTGAAGTGCGGATTGCAGATGAGACTGTTTGGTTGACGCAAAAACTAATTGGTGTTCTTTTTGAAAAGGGGCGCAGTACAATCACTGAGCATCTGAAGAATATTTTTGAAACAGGTGAACTTATTGAAAATGCAGTATGTCGGGAATTCCGACATACTGCTGAAGATGGTAAAGAATATCAAACAAAGTTTTATAACCTTGATGCCATTATTTCAGTTGGATATCGTGTGAATTCCGATAAAGCTACACAGTTTCGGCAATGGGCAACAACAATTTTAAGAGATTTTGCTATTCGTGGCTATGTGCTGGATAGAGAACGATTGAAAAACGGATCATTTTTTAATAAAGAATACTTTGATAGTCTGATTGCCGAAATTCGTGAAATTAGGGCCAGTGAGCGTAAGTTTTATCAAAAAATTACTGACATCTATGCCACGGCAATGGATTATCGGGCAGATGATGAGATAACCAAGAAATTTTTTGCCATGGTACAAAATAAACTTCATTTTGCCATTCATGGCAATACGGCAGCTGAACTGATTATGAAACGAGCGGATAGCAGAAAAGAAAAGATGGGGTTGATAACCTGGAAAAATGCCCCTGATGGCAAAATAATAAAAACAGATGTTTCAATTGCTAAAAACTATCTAAGTGAAAAAGAAATCAAGTCATTAGACCGCTTTGTTACTATGTATCTGGATTATGCTGAAGATCAAGCAGAACGTAACATTCCAATGACTATGACAGATTGGGCGAAGAAACTTAACGCTTTTTTGCAATTTAATGAACGAGAAATACTTGACCATCCAGGAAAGGTGACGCAGGAGATTGCCAAAGCTTTTTCCGAAAGCGAATTTGAAAAATATCGTATTTTGCAGGACAGATTATTTGAGTCTGATTTTGATAAGCATATCAAGCTCTTTGCATATAAACAAGGTGATAGCGACGAATAAGATAATGACAATATTGTTGGTAACTGCAAAAGAAGTCATCAATCTATGTGATTTCTGAGGTTGATGACTTTTGCTTTTCTGAAAAGATAAGTTGAGGCTTATCTTTATTGCAGCAACTTCTTAATAAAAATTATAAATTCTTTATATAGTACTTGACTATAACATATATGTCATACTTTATAATATAGCCATAGACATGGAGAAAGGGGATTAAAGTGTTAATTAGAGAATTATCACGCAGAACAGATGCGAGTATACGGTCAATACGGCATTATGAATCTAAAGGGTTAGTTGATGTAAAACGATTAGCAAATGGCTATCGGGACTATGATGAAAGTGCAGTTGCAAAAATAAAAACAATTCAGCTGTACCTTAGTTTAGGGCTTACGACTGACAATATTGCACAAATCATTGATTGCCCGGCGTTAATACAAAGTGATCGGCCGTTATGCAAAGCAGCTTATGAACTATATAAGGCTAAATTAGGCGAAGTAAATAAACAATTGGACATATTGCGTAATATTCAATTGCGGCTAAAAGAAAAGATTAGTGAATTTGAATGGGATAATAAATAGCATTGTCCATGTATAGTAAAGCAGGCAAGGAGGAATTTATGATGGTGATTGATAGTCACGCCCACGTTATGTTTCCGCCAGAACGACAAATACAACTGATGACGGAAGCTAAAATTGACCAGACAATTCTTTTTTCTTCGATTATGCATCCCGAGATAGCAACTGATATAAAAACGTTCGAAACAGAATTGAATAAATTGTATGATATTTTAAATGGTGTGAAAAATCCCCTGGTAGAAAGAATACATGCCATTGAAGAACTGACCAAAGTAATTGAAGAAAACCCCAATAAATATATTGGTTTTGGTTCTATTCCACTTGGTTTATCTTATGATGAAAATTTAAAATGGATAGAGAAATACATTTTGGCAAATGGATTTCGGGGGATAGGAGAATTAACGCCCGGTTCAGGGAAAGTAATTCAACTTGAAGAATTGTTTCGTGCTTCGCAGGAATTTGGAAATTTGCCGTTATGGGTACATGCCTTTTTTCCTTTAGATTTTGAAGATATAAAGGAGTTGCTGAGTTTAGCAAAGCGATATCCTAGTGTTCCAACTATAATCGGACATCTTGGAGGGGTGAACTGGCTAAACACGTTGAAGGCCATGCGGGATATACCAAATGTGTATTTGGATTTATCGGCAACTTTTACTACGATTGCTCCTGCTTTTGCGATAAAAGAATTTCCTGAACGGACATTTTTCAGCTCAGATGCTCCCTATTGTTTACCAATAACAGCAAGAACAATCATAGAACAGATAGTAACGGATCAGCATATCTTAGAGCAGGTATTAGGTGGGAATATAGCTAGAATATTAAATATCTAAAAATAAAATGCCGGGATAGATGTAGTGCTTCAAAACACCACACCTGTCCTAAGTTGAAAGGGTGATCAAGAAAGATGTCAAATGAAGAATTAAAAACGATTAAGATCGTAGATGAAGAAGTAGAGGAAATCTGTCGCTGGGCGGCAGCGCGGGCAGGAGTTATTGTTATCGTTCCTGTGATTGGTAGTATGAGTTTGCTGGCTAATGAAATATATCTGCTGATGCGTTTAGCGAAGTTGTATAATGTAAGACTCACTGAATCAGCCATGTTTAGTTTTGTTGGTGGTATTGCTGGCACTGTTGTTGGACAAACCATGGCAACAATGATTCCGTTCCCGCCGTTACAAATACCCATTGCTGTGAGCGTTACTTATGCGATTGGCAAAGTAGGGGCGATGTGGATCAAAGATGGTATGCCACAAGATATTTCACATTATATTGAATCTTTTGAGGAAGTAAAAAAGTTAGCGAAAAGTCGAGTGGGTGAGTTTCTAGATAATCCTTTAAAGAATACTCCGCTAGGGGATGAGTCAAAGAAGTTTGAGTGGCGGAATAAGTAGTTAGCTTTTCATAAAAAAGCTTATTTTCCAGGTATTGAATATTGCGACTTGATCAGAGGTCAGGTCGCGAAAATTAAAAGAAGAAATATTTAGAGTAGGCTGTGCTTTAGACGAACGGACTTATCGATACCTAATTAACCGAGGTGTGCAATTATCAGGTATCCTAATAGGTTAGCCATGGGGGTAAGAGGTGCATGACACTAAAGCGTTATTGACAGATATCGGCATCAAAGAAATGGCGTATATGGAAATGATCGCAGCTATGGTACTCCCCTTTAGGGTACGAAAAATAATCCTAATCCTTGCAAAAGCAGGGGTTAGGATTTGCTTTTTGTGTGCGTCTACTATATTTAGTATAATATAGGGAAAATAGTACTTGCTCGGGAGGGTATATTTCACAAACAAAAGAGTTGAGGTGATCATGAATGAAGAAAAAAAGACGTTCGATTGCTGAAAAGGTGGGGCTTGCCCCAGGAACGTTACTGCATATCGGTGATATTTGTTCAGATAAGGTCAGTATCCGTGTAATCCATTATGACAATGACACCATGGAGGAAAGTTATAATCCACCGTTAGCGCAGTTGAAGGAGTTAGCTGCTCAACCTGGGGTGACTTGGATTGACATTCAGGGGCTGGATGCCAAGAACGTTGCGGATATAGGGATGCAGTTTTCGATTCACCCGTTGACTTTGGAAGATATACTTAATACCAACCAACGTCCTAAGTATGAAGACTATGGAGAGTATCTATGTATTATTGCAAAGGCATTAACAATCCAACAAAACCAAACTGGTTATGAAAGCCAACAAATTAGTCTTATTTTGGGGGAAGGGTATATAATATCCTTCCGGGAAAGAGCTGAAGATGCGAATGATGTATTTTCTGGTGTGTACGAACGGGTTAAACAGGGACGAGGAAAACTGAGGGCAAGAAAAGCTGATTATCTATTATATGCCTTGATGGACAATATGGTGGATCATTATTTTCTTGTATTAGAACGAATGGGAGAAAAGATTGAGACTGTGGAGGAGCGGATTGTTGTACAACCCTATGATGGGCTTTTACAAGAATTGCATCAGCTCAAGCGAGATATGTTATTCATCCGCAAGGAAATATGGCCAGTAAGAGAATTGATTGGCGGGCTGGAGCGGGGAGAGTCTGCGCATATCCAAGAATCAACCTATATTTATCTCAGAGATATTTATGATCATGTGATTCAAGTGATAGAAACAGTAGAAATTTACAGGGATATGCTGTCAGGCATGCTAGATATTTATCTTTCTAGTATAAATAATCGAATGAATGAAGTGATGAAACTGCTTACGGTGATTTCCACAATCTTTATTCCGTTGACTTTCATTGCAGGTGTATATGGGATGAATTTTGAGAATATGCCAGAATTGAAATGGCAGTACGGTTATTATGGTATTTTAGCGGTCATGGTTCTATTGACCTCGGCCATGGTAATGTATTTCCGAAGGCGGCACTGGTTGTAAGAAACTAAAGGAACAGGGATAATGTTCCGATAAAAACTGGGATGAAACATTCATGCATATAATGAAATTTTAAAAATATGGGCGAATAAGCAGATGTTTATAAGGAATAATAGGTTAGTGGATGTAATTGACTGCGAATTTATCGCTATATTGTGATTTTCAATATGGGATAAGGTAATTTTTAAAATATAATTGAAAAGGAAGATTCAAATGGACAATTCAATGTTTTGTTACCAATGTGAGCAGACATTTGGAGGGAAAGGTTGTACGAAAAGTGGTGTTTGCGGAAAAACACCTGAAATCGCGAATTTGCAAGATTTATTATTATATCAGTTAAAAGGGATTTCTTGTTATGCCAAGCTTCTCATCGAACAAGGAGAAACGATTGACAAAGAAATTGTAAAATTTGTAGAGAATGGTTTATTTACAACATTAACAAATGTAAACTTTGATGCTGAAAATCATGTGGAATTAATAAAAGAATCACAAAAGATAAAAGAGATGGTAAGAAATAAAGCACCTAAAGGAAAATATCCAGCGGCAGCTACTTATGATGCAAGTGAGACCAAAGAAGCCATGCTAAAAGATGCAGTTCAGGCCGGAATTATGTATGACCAGGATCTCGATGCGGATATTCGATCTTTGCGATCAACCATATTATATGGATTAAAAGGAATTAGTGCTTATGGTCATCAAGCAAGGTTTTTGAACTATCATAGTGATCAGGTCGACAATTTCTATTTTCAAGGATTAGAAGCGACTACCAATGACAACTTAGTTCTTGATGATATGATACGTATGGCAATGAGAGCAGGGAATATGAGTGTAGAAGTCATGAAGGTGCTTGATGAAGCAAATACTACAACATATGAACCTCCTTCCCCTCATCAAGTCAATGTTAACTTTAAAAAAGGTCCTTTTATTATTGTATCAGGTCATGATTTAAGAGATTTAGAAATGCTGCTTCAGCAAACGGAAGGTAAGGGAATTCATATTTATACTCATGGTGAAATGCTGCCGGCACATGGTTATCCGGGAATAAAAAAATATAGTCATTTAGTTGGTAACTATGGAGGTGCTTGGCAAGATCAACAGAAAGAATTTGATGAAATCCCAGGCTGTATTTTAATGACGACAAACTGTTTAATGAGGCCCAGAGAAACGTATAAGGATAGAATATTTACAACGAATGTTGTTGGTTGGGATGGAGTACAAAATATTCCGCTAGGTGCTGATGGAACAAAGGATTTTAGTGAAATAATTAAGAAATCCCTAGAGCTTGGTGGATTTAAAGAAGATCAAGAAGTGAAAGAAATCCTAGTTGGCTTCGGACATCATGCAACCTTATCCCATGCGAGCGCTATCGTTGGTGCAGTCAAGGAAGGAAAGATCAGACATTTCTTCTTAATCGGCGGTTGTGATGGAGCTAGGCCCGGAAGGAATTATTATACAGAGTTTGCTAAGATGGTTCCAGAGGATTGTGTTATTCTCACGTTAGCTTGTGGTAAGTACCGATTTAACAAATTGGACTTTGGCACAGTAGCTGGATTGCCAAGATTATTAGATGTTGGTCAATGCAATGATGCCTATTCCGCAGTTCGAATCGCTACAGCACTCGCGGATGCCTTTGATACCGATGTAAATTCATTGCCGCTTTCTATTATACTTTCTTGGTATGAGCAAAAGGCAGTTGCTGATTTATTAGCACTATTATCACTTGGCATAAAAGGAATTTATTTAGGACCTAGTTTACCTGCCTTTATATCCCCCAATGTATTACAGTATCTAGTGGAGACATTTGGTATAAAACCAATCAGTACACCAGAGGATGATTTAAAAAGCGCACTGAAGCAAGCAAACTAATAATGCAGCAACTCTCCTTTGGACTCGATAACGACTAGCAGAATACCCTGCATTTGATTAATGTAGTAATGAAGTCCTCGCTTTTTGCTGAGGGCTTCATTTTTAGTTGATAATTCGAAAGACGCGATAGCGTCATAATGATTGATCTTATGACCCGGCAATCTTCTTTAGGGTTTCAAGATCATGAATTTTTATTGATGCACGATAAAATTCAATAAGACCTTCATCTCTCATACGTCCCATTTCTCTTGATAAGGCCGTCCTAGAGACGTTTAGAAAATTTGCTAGATCATTACGACTGAGTGGTAGAGTAAAAACTTTTTTCCCTGTTAATTTGCACTGTTCAAGAAGATATGTACTTATCTTCCCACGCATACTGCTGATTGTAAGGTATTCGACTTTTTGATTCAGCAAAAGAGCTTTCTCAGATAATATGGATAACATATTTTTTATAAGTTGAGTGTGGTTTGCGCATGCATTGGCACAGTTGCCCGTAATTTTATCAGGTGGCAAAAATATAACAGAACAAGGGGTCTTGGCAAATACGCTGGCAGGCCAATCGTGTCTTTTAGAAAAGGCAATCATTTCACCAAAAATATTACCAGCCTTTAGTACTGTCATAACATTCCGGCTGCCAGCTACGTTTTCTTTTATGACAGCGGCTTCCCCAGTAAGTAAAATACCTAAGCCAGTGAAAGGATTGCCACCAATCACAATATAGCTATTCTTTTTATAAGTACATACTTTAGGCTTTAGACAAGCAACCATACTGTTCAATTCATTAGCTGAAATACCGTCAAATAACGGTGATCCCATCAGGAGCTTAGATATATTATTACACAAATTGATTTCCACCTTATTTTTGGTAGCCAAGGCTACCGTCTTTTTAATTATATTGTAGTACAATGAGATAGAAATACAATATATATCGCATTGGAGGAATCATTATGTTACGAAATATTGTGAAAATAGATGAAGAAAAGTGTATAGGTTGTGGGCTTTGTACCTCAGCTTGTCAAGAGGGAGCACTGCAGCTGATTGATGGAAAAGCAAAGTTGCTATCTGATTCATATTGTGATGGTCTTGGAATTTGCTTGCCTAACTGTCCTGTAGGGGCTATTACAATTGAAGAGCGTACCGCTGTTGCTTTTGACAAAGAAGTTACACCGAAGCATCTTGCGAGAAAATCTGAAGTATCGAGTCCGGTTAACTCAGGAGGCGGTTGTCCAGGCAGTCGTGCCGTGGTGATTGAAAGAAAAAAAGTGAGTAGCCAGGTACAGGAAAGTAACCAAACTACGGAATCACAATTAGGACAATGGCCATGCCAAATCAAACTGGTTCCTGTAAACGCTCCTTATTTTGACAATGCTCATTTATTGATAGCAGCTGATTGTACGGCTTTTGCCTACGCGAATATTCACAATGATTTTATGCGTAATAAAATTACTATTATTGGTTGCCCTAAATTAGATAGCGTCAACTACGCTGAAAAGTTGACTGAAATACTAAAAGCTCATCAGCTTAAAAGTATTACTGTACTACGAATGGAAAAACCTTGTTGCGGTGGTATCGTGAATGCTGTTAAAGAAGCTTTAATAAACAGTGGGAATATGGTTCCCTGGCATGCTGTAATCATTGGTACCGACGGAAGCGTTATAGAGGATTAATGTTTATACTTTTTTTAAAATTGACAAAGGAATTTCTCAAGGTTATAATATAAACGTTGTAAATGATAAATTTAATAACTGAACGAATATAGATTGATCAAAAGATCATGAAGGGGTACACCACCATGGGTGTAGCTCTTTGTGGTCTTTTTTTGTTTTGTTCGTTTTTATATAGGAAGGGAGGATGTGAGATTTCTAGCTTTATTATTGAAAAAAAGGAAAAGTACTCCCAAAGGGGAGTGCAAAACGATAAGAATATAGTAGAGATAAACAATCGACAGGAGGAAATAGGAATGGAAACAAAACAAATCGAAAAAGATCAATTGGTGATTGGTGGTCATGTATTCGACTCGCGTTTCATTTTGGGTTCAGGTAAATATTCGCTCGATTTAATTGAATCGGCTATTCGCTATGGGGGAGCGCAAATGATTACGTTGGCATTAAGGCGAGTGAGTAAAGGTGGCATGACCAATATTTTAGATTATATTCCGGAAGGTATTACGCTACTGCCGAATACATCGGGTGCCAGAAATGCGGAAGAAGCGGTACGAATTGCTCGTTTGGCACGTGCAGGGGGATGTGGAGATTTTGTGAAAATCGAAGTCATCCGCGATTCAAAATTTCTACTACCTGATAATCAAGAAACAATTAAAGCGACAGAGATATTGGCAAAGGAAGGCTTTATCGTCATGCCTTACATGTATCCAGATTTAAATGTAGCTCGAGATTTGCAAAATGCTGGAGCAGCTACTATTATGCCATTAGGTGCGCCTATTGGGTCAAATAAAGGGCTTTGTACGAAGGAATTTATTCAAATTTTAATTGATGAAATAGATGTACCTATTATTGTTGATGCTGGTATTGGTCGTCCTTCTCAGGCCTGCGAGGTGATGGAAATGGGAGCTGCCGCTGTCATGGTCAATACGGCGATTGCAACAGCTGGTGATGTCATTGCTATGGCTGGAGCTTTTAAAAATGCTATACATGCTGGTCGCCAGGCATATCTTTCTGGATTAGGGCGGGTACTAGATAAAGGGGCGGCGGCTTCTTCGCCATTAACAGGATTTTTACAGGATTAAAAGGGGGTGAATGATCATGGGAAAAACAAAACAGGAAGAACGTTTGGAAACGGGAATTTTTAGCCAAAAGATACTGGAGAGTTTGCCAAAGAAACGGATTGATCACATGAAATATCTGCCTGATATGGAAATTATCGAATCAGATGTACTGGATCAAGTTATTGCGGCAAGAGAGGCTTATGATTGCGAAGCTTATAGCGCAGAAGATGTTCGCCGAGCTCTGCGGAAGAAGCGTCTCAGCCCTGATGATTTTAAAGCACTGTTATCACCAGCTGCTTTGCCTTTATTAGAAGAAATGGCCCAAGTAGCAAAGGTGAGAACCAATGAGCATTATGGTAATTCGATCTATATGTTTACACCATTATATATATCCAATTACTGTGATAATTACTGTATTTATTGCGGATTTAATTGTCACAATAAAATAAAGCGTTCTAAATTAAATGTCGAAGAAATCGAAAAAGAAATGAAGGCGATTGCAGAAACAGGTTTAGAGGAAATCTTACTGTTAACGGGCGAAAGCTCTGCTATGTCCGATGTGAAATATATTGGTGAAGCCTGTAAGATTGGACGTAAATATTTTAATGTAATTGGTCTTGAGGTTTATCCTATGAATAGCGCTGACTATGCCTATCTTCATGAGTGTGGAGCTGATTATGTTACGGTTTTTCAGGAAACATACAATTCGGATCGGTACGAAACACTTCATTTGGCTGGGCACAAACGAGTTTTTCCATATCGCTTTCATGCGCAGGAGCGGGCACTGATGGGGGGGATGAGGGGCGTTGGTTTTGCTGCTCTCTTGGGGCTTGATGATTTTCATAAGGATGCTTTTGCTACAGGGTATCATGCTTATTTATTGCAAAGAAAATATCCACAAGCTGAAATTGCCTTATCCTGTCCGCGGTTGCGTCCGATCATCAATAATGAAAAAATTAATCCCATGGATGTTCATGAAGCGCAACTTTTGCAAGTTGTACTTGCCTATCGTCTATTTTTACCCTATTCCAATATTACGACTTCGACTAGAGAATGTGCTCGTGTGCGGAATCATTTAGTCACACTAGGGGCCACTAAAATTTCTGCTGGTGTTTCGGTAGCAATTGGGGGACATAGTGATGAAGGTGAGAGTAAAGGGGATGAGCAGTTTGAAATATCTGATTCTCGCTCAGTCAAAGAAATTTATGACGAGTTATTGCGCCGTAATCTTCAACCAGTTATGAGTGAATATATCTATCTATGAGAATGAATGATGTAAGATCAAAGAGATCTCAATGACTAGCTTATATTAAATATGGGTAGCTTTGATAAAAACTTAGTGAAATAGCTTGGAACCTATAAATTCACTGGCTTCTTTATCCTTGTGAGGCATCACATGGGCATAGGTATCCATAACTGTTTTGGGATCATCTCCAATACGTTGTGACACCAATTTCACATCATAATGATTTGAGAGTAAATGAGTTACATGGGTATGCCTTAAATCGTGTAAGCGTACTTCTCGTGGTATCCCGGCAAGTACTAGACATTTTTTATATGCGGATGTCAAATTCGTGAACGGTATATACTTGCCTTCATCCTTCTGGAACACTAAACCTTCTTCTTTAGTCCATAGCTCAGTCTTAAGTACTTGTAATACTTTGGGGTCGATACTAAAGCTTCGTATTCCATTGTCAGATTTAGGAGTGTCTAGTACTTGTTTACCTTTTATTTCTACTAAATTATCCACAATGGATACTTTGTTATGATTAAGGTCGATATCCCTCCATTGTAAGGCAAGTAATTCGCCACGCCTCATGCCAGTGGCGAGTGCTAATAAGATAATATGATAGATGCAGTGAAGTCCTGTGCCATTTCGAACACTTTGATAAGTTCTTGCTACATCTAATAGTTTCTTTATTTGTTCATCTGATAATACAACCTGATTTGACCTTGTTTTAGGTATAGAATTTACTAGAGTAACAGGATTGGTTCCGATAATGCTTTCGGATAATGCAAGTGTCATAATGCTGCTTAAAATAGCTCGGTGTTGCGCCAAGGATGCTAATGCTAACCCTGTGGTAGCCTTGGTGACAAAATAGTCATTCAGGATGGATGTGGTTACTTTTTGTACATTAAGGTTACCGAGGGCTGGTATGATATGTTTCTCGCAGGCGAACTGATAGGTAGAATAGGATTTCGCTTTGACATTGATTTTCTTAGAATTTAACCATCTTGCAATGTAGTCACGCATCGTCATGGTAGTGGGGGCTACGAGAGTGCCGATGTGTTTTTCTGATTTAAACTGATTGAGCATAGCAATGGCTTCACGTTGCGTCTTACCAGTGAATGATTTACGGATTTGATGACCATTTTGATCGTAACCTATCGTAATTTGAATTTTATATTTATCCTTAGCTAATTGTTGTATGGAGCCATCGCCTTTAGGTCTCCGTTTTTTAGCTAGGGATTTTTTTTTATCTTTATTAGTGTCTATTTCGTTTGTCATACTGTATCACGCTCCCTGAAAAATATCACCTTATGTTGAGTAGAATGTGCAATGGGTATAGTGTATTTGTATTATGATAAAGGATCTTATATTTCTTATGCGAAGATTATTTAGGTTATAACACTATAAGTTAAATTAGTCTAACATCGCATTAGTAAAATATATTTATTAATGAGGTGATGAAATGATGGATAGTCCTGTATTCACTGTAAAAGAGGCCGCTGAATATTTGAAAGAAACGAAAGGGACCATTTATGTGCTGGTACGTTCAAAAGATTTTCCTGCTATAAAAATAGGAAGACAATGGAGAATATTAAAACATGAATTAGACGAATGGTTGCTAAAGCGGTATAATAATAAACCTGAGAATATTTTAAAGTGGTAAGCACTTTTAAGCACTTTAAGAAAAAAGATAAGATGAAATCCCTTGATATTACTGGTGATTTCGCTTAATGAGCTGCTATTTTGGCGTTAGATCAAGAAAAATTGTCGGCAAAATTAAAGAAACGACAAGCCTTTACGTGGGTAAAACGTAAAGTCGATGATGATGTGGCTAAGGCTGTAAAAAATCTAAATTTATCAGGTATTGGTTTGACTGGTGAAAGTCGTCGCTATTATCCTCATGAAAATGTAGCCGCTCATATTTTGGGGTTTACAGGTATTGATAGTCAGGGCTTAGATGGTGTGGAATTAACGTTTGATCATTATTTAAAAGGTCGTAGTGGCAGTATTGTAGTGGAGTATGATGCCAGGGGACGAGAAATACCGTACGCATCTCACCGTTTTATCAAACCCATTGATGGTAATAGTATTTATTTAACGATTGATATTGTGATTCAACAAATCATTGAGCGTGAACTAGACCGGGTTATGAAAGAAACTGGGGCTAAGGCAACTACGGTTATAGCGATTGCGCCGCATACTGGTGAAATATTGGCTCTGGCCAATCGACCGGATTATAATCCAAATCGTTTTGGTGAATATTCTCCTAAATTATGGCGTAATATTGCAGTATCAAATGCTTATGAACCAGGATCTACGTTTAAAATTATTACCACGACAGCTGTACTCGGGGAAAAAGTAGTTACGCTTAGTGATCGTTTTTTTGATCCAGGAGCAGTAGAAGTACAGGGACGCCAGATTCACTGCTGGAAGGCTGGTGGTCATGGTAGCGAAACTTTCCAAGAGGTAGTAGAAAATTCGTGTAATGTCGGGTTTGTGAATGCGGGTCTTAGACTCGGAAGTGATGCTTTTTATAAATACTTAGATCGTTTTGGTATGGGACAATTGACAAATATAGACTTGGCAGGCGAAGCGAAAGGGATTATTATTAAGAAGTCAAAGGTTCAACCTCTTGATATTGCAACCATGTCGATGGGGCAGAGTATTGCTGTCACGCCAATTCAATTGGCTACAGCGGTAGCAGCAGTTGCCAATGATGGGCAGCGGCTTAGGCCGCAAATTGTCCGGGAAGTAAAAGATCAACAGGGTGAATTGATTCGAGGGTTTCAACCTGATATTATCAGCCAGGTTGTGGATAAAGATACTGCGCAAGAGGTCAAAAAAGTATTAGAAAGCGTTGTGGAAAATGGCACAGGTAAGAGTGCCTATTTAGAGGGATTTCGCATTGCTGGTAAGACTGGTACTGCACAAAAGGTAGGAGACGGTGGCTATATGCCTGGTAAATATGTGGCATCGTTTGCTGGTTTTACACCCGCTAATGATCCTCAGATTGTGATGTTAGTCGTCATTGATGAGCCTGTTGGTTTATATTATGGTGGGCAAATTGCCGCTCCAGCTTTTGCTGCGATCATGAAAGATATTTTACAATATCTTAAAATTGCACCGCATGCAATAAACAATAGTAGTAGTGAAAAACAAGAAACACATGTCGTGGTGCCAAGTGTTATCAATTTAGTCGTTTCTGAGGCCACTCAAGAATTGCGTAAGGCTAATTTACAGGCTAGAATTGAAGAAACTGGTGAGCGTATAGTCGATCAAATTCCGAAACCAGGCAGTCGCATACCAAAAGATTCTAGTGTGTTATTGTATACCATGACGCCTAGATATGCATCAGGTGACATTACAGTGCCAGATTGTAGTGGAAGGTCACTACGTGAAGTAGCAGATCTATTAGCTGAGATCGGTCTTAGTATTAAACCGGTAGGGGTAGGAGTAAAGAGCCTGAAACAACAGCCTTTACCAGGTGCTAAGGTTTTACCAGGAACGGATATCACGATATTTTTTGAATAGTAATCCATTCTTTCTTATGATAAAATTGCTAATAATGGTAATAATAGTTGAGATATCGGAGGGATTTGACATGGCGAAACAATTGCAAGAATTAATTACATTATTAACAGATGCTAAGGTGCAAGGGAAAACGGATTTTTCGATCAAAGCATTAGTTCATGATTCCCGTCAGGTTGTGCCGGGGACTTTGTTTGTATGTTTATCGGGTTTTAAGAGTGATGGTCACAATTATATTGATCAGGCTTTTGCCCAAGGAGCAGTAGCGGTACTCGTGGAAAAGGAGGTTGACAATATCCCTGATGGCTTGACGGTGATCACTGTAGCAGATACTCGGCAGGCGATACGGGATATTACTCCTTATTTCTTTGATTATCCTAGCCATAAGTTACGGATGATTGGGGTTACAGGGACTAACGGCAAAACGACGACCACTTACTTGTTGCGGAGTATACTGCAAGAAGCAGGATTTAAAGTTGGTATTATTGGCACGATTCAAAATAGTATTGGAGAACGGATTATACCAACAAAAAATACTACACCGGATGTCATTGATTTACAAAGTCTTTTGGCTGAGATGGTTGCGAGTGGTATGGATTATGTCGTGATGGAAGTATCCTCTCATGCTTTAGCGCAAGAACGGGTAATTGGCTGTGAATTTGATGTAGCTATTTTCACCAATATGACGCAAGATCATCTGGATTTTCATATCAATTTTGAAAATTATTTGGCCGCGAAAACGAAACTGTTTGAAATGCTAAGTGCAGCAAGTAATGTGAAATCTGGGAAAACAGCAATTATTAATACAGATGACAAGGCATCGGAGTTCATTTTAAGCCATACGGCATGCAAAAAGATTACCTATGGTATTACTAACGATACTCAATTAAAAGCCCAGAATACGGATATACAGGCCAATGGAAGCCGGTTTGATATTACCGGAGACTTTGGTTTATTGAATTTAGAGCTTAAAATTACGGGATTATTTAATGTATATAATGTACTATCTGCCGTTGGTGCTGCTTTAGCAGAAGGGATAGATAGCCAGATCATCAAAACTGCTCTTGAAAAATTTCAGAGTGTACCTGGTCGATTTGAGCTTGTTGATGCGGGTCAGCCATTTAGCGTGATTGTTGATTATGCTCATACACCGGATGGATTAGAAAATATTTTAAAGACGGCCCAGCAGATTGCAAAGCAGCGTATTATTGTTGTCTTTGGTTGTGGTGGTGATCGTGATCGAACGAAAAGACCGATTATGGGGAAAATTGCTGCCCAGTATAGTCATGTCGTGATTGCTACATCGGATAATCCACGAAGTGAAGAGCCGGAACAGATTCTAGAGGAAATAGAGGTTGGAATCAAAGAAGGTCTTACGGACGGGAAAATTTATAACAAGATTATTGATAGACGACAAGCAATCGCTCATGCATTACATATAGCGCAACGTGATGATATCGTAATCATTGCTGGCAAAGGTCATGAAAACTATCAAATACTGAAAGATAAAACCATTTCATTTGATGATAAAGAAGTAGTCAAGGAAATAATTAGGGAGACGAAGTAATGGCAGAGTTTACCGTTGATGAAGTTTGTTTAGCAACTCATGGCAAAATGATTGGTTCCCTATATGGTGATCGATTTACCGGGATTTGTACGGATACTCGGAAAGTAAAGCCGGGTGATTTATTTATTCCTTTAATTGGTGAGAATTTTGATGGACACAATTTTATTAATACGGCGATTGCCGGTGGGGCTACAGGTGTTCTCACAAGTCGCTCGGATCTGATAACGGATCAATCTACGACGGTGATCTTCGTTGCGGATACATTGCTTGCACTACAAGAGCTCGCTTGTTTTCATCGAAAGCGATTTGATATACCGATTGTAGCCATTACAGGTTCGAATGGTAAGACGACAACGAAAGATATGACAGCAGCTGTACTTGCCAGTCGATTTGAAGTGTTAAAGACAGAGGCGAATTTTAATAATGAAATTGGGCTACCGTTAACCCTACTCCAGTTACATGATCGTCATGAAGTGGCAGTGGTAGAAATGGGCATGCGCGGCAAAGGGCAAATTCGTGAGCTCGCTAATATTGCATTACCAACCATCGCTGTCATTACGAATGTCGGTGAAACGCATATGGAACTCTTAGGCTCGATCGAGGATATTGCGATTGCCAAAGCGGAATTATTAGAGAGTATTCCTGAAGATGGTTTAACGATTTTAAATGCCGATAATCCATATGTTCGTTCTATGAAGAGTCAGGCAAAAAGTCGTGTGACTTTCTTTGGTTTAGAACAAGGGGATGTACAGGGAGATACGATTCATACAGATGGGCAGGGGATGAAGTTTAGATGTCACTGCGCTGAAGAAGAGTTCCCTGTTTTTATACCAACAATCGGTAAGCATAACGTATATAACGCGTTAGCTGCGATTGCGATTGCCTTGGAGCTAAGATTAACTGCGGATGAGATTCGTTTGGGACTGGGGACTTATAATGCCAGTCCGATGAGACTTCATGTGCAAGAACTGTCTGGTTACCTGATTGTAAATGATGCATATAATGCTAGCCCTATGTCAATGGCGGCTGCTATCGATACATTATTAGAAGTGGCAAAAGGCAGAACGGTAGCTGTACTTGGCGATATGTTAGAACTCGGACATATTGCGGTAGAGGCCCATCGCCAAATTGGAGAAAAATTAGCACAGTGTCAGGTTGATATTGTACTAACGGTAGGAACGCTAGCAAGTCATATTGCAAAGGCTGCCAGTGAGCAGGGAGTCAAAACGGCGGTAGCTTGCAATAGTCATGAGGAAGCACAAGAAACGTTAAAACAACTCCTTAAGCCTGGTGATAGTATTTTACTTAAAGGGTCACGAGGGATGAAAATGGAAAAAATAATAACGATGTTTTTATAAGAGTCTGGGAGGTTAATTATGCAAGAATTGTTGTATGCCGCGGGGATGGCATTCGTTGTAGCATTAGTGATTGGACCCCTCATTATTCCTGCACTTCGACGACTGAAATTTGGTCAAAGCATTCGGCAGGAAGGACCTGAGAGTCATTATGCAAAAGCTGGAACCCCAACTATGGGTGGAATTATTATTTTAGTGGCACTACTGGTACCTGTTTTGGTTTATAGTGGTAGTAATATAGAGATTTGGTTGGCCTTATTTGTAACGCTTGGTCATGGTTTAATTGGCTTTATTGATGATTTTATTAAGGTTGTTCTTAAGCGTTCCTTAGGTCTTAAAGCAAAACAAAAATTAGTAGGGCAAATTATTATGGCGGTTGCACTCGCATATATTGCGACTCAGTATATGGGGCGTGGTACTGATTTATGGGTACCTTTCCTAAATGCTACGATTGAACTAGGACCGCTTTATTATGTGCTCATATTCTTAGTGCTAGTTGGCACAACAAATGCAGTAAATCTGACAGATGGTCTTGATGGTTTAGCGGCTGGTACCACTACGTTGGCGGCTCTAGCTTATACGATGATTGCGATGAGTTTTGCCAAACCACATTTAGCGATATTTTGTGTGTCGTTAGCGGGAGCCAGCCTTGGATTTTTAAAATATAATGCGCATCCAGCTAAGGTATTTATGGGGGATACGGGTTCATTGGCCTTGGGCGGGGCTCTTGCTGCTGTGGCAGTTATGACCAAAACAGAATTACTTCTTATTATTGTAGGCGGTGTTTTTGTACTCGAAGCATTATCCGTTATTATACAAGTTATTTCATTTAAATTAACAGGTAAACGTGTATTTCGTATGAGTCCTATACATCATCACTTTGAACTAGCAGGTTGGTCTGAGGTAAAAGTCGTGACGGTATTTTGGCTCACTGGCGTGCTCTTTAGCGCGATCGCACTAATTATTTTGGCTATAAGTCGGGTAGGAGGAATGTAACATGACATTTGCAAATAAACAAGTATTGGTATTAGGAGCAGGAGTGAGTGGAATCGCAGTTGCTGAAGTATTAAAAAATCATGGCGCTAAGGTTACACTGAATGATGCAAAGCCAGCAAACTTATTTAAAAATACAGATTTTAATGCAATTATGAAGCGTGGTATCGTAGTAAAATTAGGTAGTCAAGAAGAAGAGTTACTAGATGGGATTGATTATGTCGTAGTATCACCGGGGATATCGATCTATATTCCTCTCATTCAAACTGCTCAGCAACGAGGAATTACTGTTATGAGTGAAATTGAAGTAGCATATCGCTTATGCCCTGCGCCAATGCTCGCGATTAGTGGAACAAATGGTAAAACAACTACGACTACACTGCTTGGAGAAATGCTGAAAAGCACAAAACGCGATGTGGTAGTTGGTGGGAATATTGGTTTGGCATTATCCAAAGAAGTATCTGAAGTTACCGATCAGGGTATAGTAGTGGCAGAGATATCTAGCTTTCAATTAGAAGGGAGTATTGACTTTCATCCTCATATCGCTGCGATTTTAAATATTACGCCCGATCATTTAGATCGACATCGTTCTATGGAAACGTATATTGAGATGAAAGAACGAATATTTGCAAATCAAACGCAAGATGATTATGTTGTACTCAATTATGATGATGCGATTGTGCGAGGGATGGAAAGTAAGGCTACATCTCAGGTATTCTTTTTCAGTCGCCAAAGTGAACTGAAATCTGGAATATTTATTAAAGATGGTAACATTATAATCGCGTGGAATGGAGAGACTATAAAGGTATGTCGAGTCGATCAGATACAACTAAGAGGTGGGCATAATCTTGAAAATGTATTGGCTGCTTGTGCGATTGCCTTTTTAGCTAACGTACCACTAGGTAATATTGTGGCAACTGTAAGTGAATTTACAGGAGTTGAGCATCGCATTGAAATGGTGAAAACCATCCATGATGTTACCTACTATAATGATTCAAAAGCTACCAATCCAGAGTCATCGATTAAGGCCTTAGAGTCTTTTCCTAAAAATATCATTTTGATTGCTGGTGGGCGGGATAAAAATACGGATTTAACTAATTTTATGCAACTCATTAAAGAGCGAGTGGATCACTTCATTTTACTCGGTGAGGCAGCGGCTCGTTTTAAAGCGGCAGCTCATGAACATGACATCTGTAATATTCATGAGGTAGCTAGCTTAGAGGATGCTGTCAAACTAGCTCATCAGTTGGCTACTAGTCCGCAAGTGGTATTACTATCTCCCGCTTGCGCTAGTTATGATATGTTTACTAGTTACGAAGAACGTGGGACAGTATTTAAAAGGTTAGTAAACCAATTGTAATGTTGGGAGGGAGTTACTTTGGCGGTAAGACCTAAGTCGCTGGATGTGAGTATTTTCTTTACTATTATTGCATTGCTCAGTATTGGTGTTGTAATGGTATATAGTTCAAGCGCGGTCTCAGCCTATGTTAACTTTAATGACAGTTACTATTTTTTAAAACGCCAAATTATTTGGGTTGTACTTGGAATTACAGCAATGTTCTTCACGCTTAATGTTGATTATCATGTATGGCGTAGACTCGGTACGCCGGTGCTGATTGCCACGGTAGTGCTTTTGATTTTGGTACTTGTTCCAGGGCTAGGGAAAGTGGTCAATGGTGCTAGGCGTTGGTTAGGATTTGGTTCTTTATATTTACAACCATCAGAAATTGCAAAATTAAGTATGGTATTATTTTGCTCAGCTAGTTTAGCTTCTCAGCAAGAAAAAATCACTAATTTTGCAAAAGGTCTTGTTCCGCAGCTTCTCATTTTACTATTGGTTTTTGGTTTGATTTTAAAAGAGCCTGATCTTGGTACTGCCTTGGCCATTGGTGGAACGATTTTTATTTTGCTTTTTACTGCAGGGGCAAAATTATCGCATCTAACATCTCTTGGTCTTGTTGGTGTGGTGGGTATTATCGCTGCAATCATTTTGGAACCTTATCGTCTGAAGCGATTGTTGGCATTTAGTAATCCATGGGCTGATCCTTTAGATACAGGGTATCATATTATTCAATCGCTTTATGCTCTTGGCTCAGGAGGATTATTTGGTGTGGGTCTTGGGCGCAGTCGAGAAAAATTTCTATATTTACCAGAACCGCATACGGATTTTATTTTTGCTATTTTGGGAGAAGAGTTAGGATTTATCGGTACCATAACCGTCATTGTATTATTTTTTCTATTTGCTTGGCGTGGTTATAAAATAGCAATCTCTGCACCGGATATTTATGGTAGTCTATTAGCTGCTGGTCTTACTACGATGATTATGATACAAGCGCTGATGAATATTGCTGTAGTAACTGCTTCTATGCCAGTGACGGGGATACCGTTACCTTTTATTAGTTTTGGTGGTTCGGCATTGATTTTTATGTTAGCTGGAGTCGGTATTTTACTAAATATATCAAGATATATCAATCATAATGAATAAATATAGGAAGGGGGTAACTGTCAGATGCGCATTATCATGTCCGGCGGGGGAACAGGTGGACACATTTACCCCGCTATTACGATACTTAAAGCAATACAGCAACAGGTGAAAGATTGTGAAGTGTTATTTATTGGCACTGAGCATGGACTGGAAGCTGATATTATTCCAAAAGAAGGTTTTGCCTTTCAGACGATTGAGGTGCGTGGTTTTGAACGACGTCTATCAATGAAAAATGTCCATACGATTACAAAAACGATTGGAAGTGTATGGAAGTCGAGGCGGATTATTCGTAAGTTTAAACCGGATATTGTCATTGGAACAGGAGGATATGTATGTGGACCTGTTTTATTGGCCGCTAGTCTCCTTAAAGTTCCTACGATGATTCAAGAACAAAATGTAATTCCTGGTATTACTAATAAAATTTTATCGCGATTTGTTAATAAAATAGCAGTAGGGTATGAAGAGGCAAGTAAATTCTTTACGGATCAAAATAAGGTATTTGTCAGTGGAAATCCGATACGCCAAGAAGTAATGACCGCTACTAGGGAAGAGGGCATTCTTGCTCTAGGTCTTGATCCGGATAAACGAACTATTTTGATATCTGGTGGTAGTAGAGGGGCTCGTAGTATCAATCGGGCGATGATAGAAGTTCATCGGCATTTTGCTGGAAGAAAGGATATACAACTCTTGCATGTTACTGGACAAAGCGAGTATAATGACATAGTTGGAAATCTTAAGCAATCTTGTATAGATATAACTAAGGCTGGCAATATTATCATCAAACCTTATTTATATAATATGCCTCAAGCGTTAGCTGTAGCTGATATTGCAGTATTTAGAGCAGGTGCGATTGGACTAGCTGAACTAACAGCTCGGGGAATTGCGTCTATTTTAGTTCCTTACCCGTTTGCTGCTGAAAATCACCAGGAGTTCAATGCTAGAGTAATGGAAAAGCAAGGGGCAGCCGAGGTTATTCGTGATGCTGAACTAAATGGAGCTAGATTGATTGAAGTGATCAATGAGCTAGTCAATAGTCCAGAGCGGTTAGCTGCTATGGCGATTGCTAGTAAAAAAATAGGTCGTCCAGAGGCTGCTCATAGTATTGCGGACATGGCTCTTACTATTAGTAGATGAAGTACAAGACAAGAAAAGACTTGGTTTCGACCAAGTCCTCAGATGACGGTCGAAGCCTTAGTCGTTATTACTTGGAAGCAAGAAATGTTATACTTTATGGTTCCGTAAAATAAAGCAATGTTGTAACACTCCTTGGAATCACTGCATACAATAAAACACACATAAGAGCAGATTGGTAAAAGGGGTGGCAAGAAAGGGGAGAAAAATTTTTGCTGAAAAATATTAAAAAGATTCACTTTGTTGGCATAGGTGGTGCTGGCATGAGTGCAATTGCGAAAGTGTTATTGGAGATGGGGTATACTGTAAGTGGCTCTGATCTTACTATATCTGAAACAACCACTAAATTAGAAAAACTCGGGGCTACTATATTTATTGGACATGATAGTCAACATGTTGATGGTGTTGAGGCAATTGTTGTATCAACTGCCATTTCTTCCGATACCAATCCAGAAGTAAAACAGGGACGGGATACTGGTATTCCTGTTTTTCATCGTGCTGATATCATTGCATACTTAATGGAAAAATACCACGGGATTGCTGTAGCAGGCGCTCATGGTAAGACGACTACTACCTCTATGATTGCTGTTATGCTTGAACATACAGGGGTCGATCCGACTGTCATTATTGGTGGTGAGGTGGATTATTTAAAAGGTAATGCAAAGCTTGGAGCTAGTAAGTATTTAGTAGCTGAGGCTGATGAGAGTGATGGGTCCTTTTTGAAATTTTCTCCTCATATTGCTGTTGTTACGAATATTGAAAATGATCATATGGATTTTTATAAAACGATGGATAATATTTTGCATACCTTCAAGAAATTTTTACATAAATTACCGGTTGATACGGGGGTAGCTATTTTATGTTTTGATAATCATCATATTCGTAATTTAGTTGCTAGTGTAGAACGACCTTATATTTCATATGCCATTGATCATGATGCCGATTATACAGCACGTAACATTCAAGCGGCAGGTGCCATTACAACATATGACCTTTATCATCATAATGAGTTGTTAGGTACTGTAAAACTCAATGTTCCTGGGCGTCATAATGTAGCGAATTCGCTAGCTAGTGTGATTGTTGGTTTGCAAGTTGGTCTTACTTTTGCTCAAATAGTTGAGGGATTGTCTTATTTTCAGGGCGCGAAGCGTCGCTTTCAAACAAAGGCACGTATTAACGGCGTTTGGATTATTGACGATTATGCTCATCATCCTACTGAAATTACTACGACTTTATTGGCAGCGCGTCAAACCGAACCGAAGCGACTGATTTGTGTCTTTCAACCTCATCGTTATTCACGGACTAAATTTTTGCGAGAGGAATTTGGTCGTGCTTTCTCGCCAACTGATTTACTAATTATGACGGATGTATATGCGGCTGGTGAAAAGCCTATTCCAGGCATTACTGGTGAGCTTTTGAAAGAAGAAGTGCAGCGCCAAACGAATATGCAAGCCATCTATATTCCAGATCGAAATAAAATCGCTCGTTATCTTAGTGAAATTGTTGAACCAGGTGATTTAGTGATGACTATGGGAGCGGGAAATATTTATGCTACAGGTGAAGAACTTGTAGAAATATTGGTGAAAAACCAGTAGTTTTCTATTGTGAGTTTATAAAGAAAGCGTTATAGGGTGATTGTACTTTTCTAGGAGGGGAGACGATGGAGAAATTTATCGTCAAGGGAGAAGTACGACTAAATGGTACGATTAGAGTAAGCGGAGCTAAAAATGCTATTTTGCCCATTATGGCTGCAACGTTATTGTGCTCTGGTGTAAGTGTTATTCATGATATCCCTCATTTGCGTGATATAAGCGTGATGGAAGATATTTTAACATTGCTAGGAGCGAAGATTACTAGAGAAAATAGTACATTACTGATTGATACAACCAATATAAAAGAAGTAGAAATACCTGAGCATTTGATGCGAGAAATGCGAGCTTCTGTTTTTCTAATGGGACCGTTATTAGGTAAGTTTCATAGAGTCAAGTTGTCTTATCCGGGCGGTTGTGCCATTGGACCAAGACCCATTGATTTACATGTTAAGGCATTGGAGAAAATAGGGGCTCGCGTAACGGAAAGCTTTGGCTTTATTGAGGCAAGTGCTGATCAGCTTATTGGTGATGAAATCAATTTTGATTATCCGAGTGTCGGAGCTACTGAAAATGCCATGATGGCTTCTGTACTAGCTAGCGGCTTAACCATTATTCGAAATGCTGCTCGTGAACCTGAGATCGTTGATTTACAAACGTTTTTGAATAAAATGGGAGCTGATATTGCAGGGGCAGGTACAGATACCATTCGGATCTATGGTAGTAATAAGCTTGTGTCTGCTGAGCATACTGTTATGGCAGATCGTATTCAGGCGGGCACATTTTTGATTGCAGGAGCCATTACGCGTGGTGACCTTGTAGTCGAAAATGTGTTAGCAGAACAGCTGTTTTCAGTAATTGATAAATTAAAGGATATTGGTGCACAAATTAGTATTGGCAATCGGTGCGTTCGCATCAAGGCAAGTGAATTACGGGGCGTTGATATTAAGACGCTACCTTTTCCAGGTTTCCCAACAGATTTGCAGGCACCGATGTTATCTTTACTTGCGATTGCTAACGGTACTAGTATTATAACGGAAACTATTTTTGAAAATCGTTTTAAGCATGTCAATGAACTGATACGTATGGGGGCTAAAATTAAAGTCGAAGGTCGTACCGCCATTATTCGTGGTATGTCTAAACTAACAGGAGCCATTGTTGCTGCGACTGACCTAAGGGCTGGTGGAGCATTAGTGCTTGCAGCTTTAGCGGCAGAAGGCATTTCAGAAATAGAAAATGTATATCATATTGATCGAGGTTATGAAAGATTAGAAGAAAAACTGCAAAGTTTAGGTGCTAATATTTCGCGAAACAAAATGGACTAGGAGGATTATACTGTGAAAGAGAAAAAGGTCGCAGTGGTAATGGGGGGACCATCGAAAGAGAGAGAGGTTTCTCTAAATACTGGGGCAGCAATTTTAACAGCTCTTCAAGAAAAAGGATATCATGCAGTAGGGATTGATCTTGAACCTGCACGATTTGTCGAACAATTGAAAGAAGCCAACATCGACATTGTTTTTAATGCCATTCATGGTTTATATGGTGAAGATGGAATGATGCAAGGAGCCCTCGAACTGTTAGGTATTCCCTATACCGGATCAGGGGTATTGGCTAGTGCGATGGCAATGGATAAAGGAATATCGAAACGAATTTTTTTATCAGCCAATATTCCAACGCCACGTTCCTGCCTGTTTGCCAAAACCGATAGAAAGCGTGATTTAGCGGCAGAAATAATAGCCGAATATACGATCCCAGTTGTTGTAAAATCTGCATCGCAAGGATCAAGTATTGGCGTAGTGATTGTTGAGAAAAGTAGTGATTTGTCAGAAGCAATTGATCAGGCCTTTATGTATAGTGATACGATTTTGGTTGAAGAATTTATAACGGGTAGAGAATTTACGGTAGCTGTTTGGGGTAGTGATGCGCCGGAGGCTTTGCCTATCGTTGAGATTGTACCTAATTCAGGGCGCTATGATTATCATTCCAAATATACCAAAGGTGCTACCGAATATATTGTACCAGCGAGTTTGCCTGAAAGTGTAGCTACTATCATGCAACAAGTAGCGGTAGAAGCGTTTGCGAAACTTGGATGCTGTGGTATTGCTAGAGTAGATTTTATGCTTGATAAAGATAATAATCCTTATGTACTTGAGGTGAATACGATACCAGGTATGACTGCAACCAGTTTAGTACCGAAAGCTGCTGCGGCGGCTGGAATCACATTTGCTGATTTATGTGAGCGTTTATTGCATATGGTAGAATGTAAATGAGTTTTCTTTAATTTTGTTGGCATTTTACTGAGCTCTAGACAGCATCAACGGATGCTGTCTAATTTTTCTATTGTATATAGGACTATATTTGTTGTATGATTAATCTTATAGTTTTATTTACTATTCAGGGAGTGATTGCGTGATCAGTCTGGAACCATTTCAATATACACCTAAAGATAAAAAGTCTATATCCACTAAGGGGTTTATTGGACTATTCTTGGCTCTTGCCTTGTTGATTGCTGGACTATTATTTATTAAATCTTCTTATTTTACGGTAGGAGCAGTGGTAGTGGAAGGCAATAAGTATATATTGGTTGAAGATATATACCGGATTGCTGATATTCCACAGCCGATCAATATTTTTAGTTTAAATACGGATACGATAAAAATGCGCTTACAACGTGATTTAAGAATAGCTGAAGTAGATGTAGCAAGACGCTTTCCTACAACTCTTATGATTCATATAACAGAGCGTAAACCGGTGGCTTATATTGCTAGTAGTTATGGTTTTATAGAGCTTGATAAGGAAGGGGTAGTATTGGCTGTTTTAAAAAATATTAAGCAAATCAATGTACCAATGATTACTGGTATTAGGCTAGATACGGAGTATGTTGGTGATAAAATTCAAAATCCGGTAATTGCAAATATTGTTAATTATTTGTCATTACTAGATGAAACTTCTTTAAATCAATTATCTGAAATTAATCTGAAGGTACCAGAGCAAATTAGTGCATATACTGCTCGTTCGGTGCATATTCGTTTAGGTAATTATGAGGAATTACCGCAAAAAGCGAAATTAACAAATGAGGTATTGCATGAATTTGGTGAGAAAAATATGATGGTTGAATATGTTGATCTTAATTTTTCATCACCAGTGATAAAATTTAAGTAATACAATTGTTTATCAAAGAAGGGAGCGAAAAAAGTTGTTACCGATTCGACAGGGACAGGCCGCTATTGCCTTAGTCTGTATTGTACTAGGGTTTATGTTGGCAGTGCAATTTCGTACAACACAAGATATTAGGTCAAGTATTCCATTTCAACGTATTGAAGATTTATCGCAACGTTTGAGTCAGACGGAAAAGGAACGTGATATGTTATTAAAACAGATTCATGAATTACGTCAGACACCAGAGAATGAGTCCATCGCAAAAGAAGCTGAAAATATTAGAATGGGTGCTGGTGTAGTTGCATTAGAAGGAAAAGGTCTTACGATAACAGTTGATGACAGTAAGAGAACAGCCAAAGTAGGCGACAATCCGAACTTATATTTAATACATGATGAAGATATTCTAAAAGTGATTAATGAATTATGGGCAGCTGGTGCAGAGGCTATTTCTATTAATGAGCAACGTTTAATTGCTACTTCTGAAATTCGTTGTGCTGGTCCAACGCTATCAGTAAATAATACTCGCTATTCGCCTCCGTATGAGATAAGAGTCATTGGTGAACCACAGACACTAGAAAATTCTCTTAAAATGAGAGGCGGCGTGATTGAAACATTGCAATTTTGGGGTATTCAAGTATCTGTAAAAAAACAAGAACTGGTGCAAATTCCTGCCTATAAGGGAACCTTCCGTTTTGAATATGGTAAACCAGTAAAGGAAGGTGGTAAATAATGGTTTTGCCGCTAATTGGATTGATAGTCGGTCTTATTATTGGTGCTTTATTTCCGTTAACAATACCCGTTGAATATGCTAAATTTATGTCAGTTGCATTACTCGCTTCATTGGATTCCGTTTTTGGTGGGCTTAGAGCGGGAGCAGAAGAAAAGTTTGATAATACAGTATTTATTACTGGATTTTTTACAAACGCATTAATGGCTGCAGGATTGGTATATGTTGGAGAACGATTGGGTATTGATTTATATTATGTGTCCTTATTAGCTTTTGGATTACGAATCTTTCAAAATTTAGCAATTATGCGTCGGTATTTTTTAAAAAAATGATAAAAATTTCTTGTCTTTTTCAGAATGTATAGGACTTTTGATACATCTTATTAGGATATATGTATTTTTATTAAAATAAAAAAAGGAAATTCTGAAAAAGCGTTGAAATATATGGAAGAATTATAATTTTACTGTGTGAGGGTAGACATGGATAACAGGCATATCTTAGGAATTGATGTCGGGACGATGAATACCAAGGTATTTATCGGCGCAATGGGGGAAAATCGGAATATTTTAGTGGCAGGGAATGGCACTATGCCAACAGCGGGTTTTGTGAAAGGTGCTATTACGGATGTAGAGGCACTGGCCATGTCAATTAGTCAGGCTGTTGAATGTGCCATTATGGCTACGAATATTTCAGTTAAAGATGCTTATATTGGTATCGGTGGTACAGATATTCACTTTATAAGTAGCACTGGTAGTATTGCGCCATTATCTACAGCTGCGGTTACCTATGAAGATATTGAGCGTGTATATCAGGCAGCCATCGTAGCAAGTGTATCGGATGATTATGAAGTTCTACATATTTTACCGAAAAGCTTTCTTGTTGATAAGCAGAGGCAAGTAGATATTCCATTACACCAAAAGTGTGCTCAACTAGAAGTGGAAGTACAAATTGTAACAATGCTTAAAGCAACATTGAATCGATTGATTCAAGCTGTGGAAAATGTAGGAATCCATGTTCTTGGTGTAGTGGCGAATTCAATGATTACTACGCAAGTGTTATCGTCCATAGAAGAGAAGACAAGTCTATTTATGGATATTGGCGCAGGAACAACAGACTTAGTGTTATATCGTGGTATGCAGCTCGATCTAGCAGTGTCACTGCCGTTAGGTGGAGATTATATTACTAGTGATATAATGAAAGGTCTTGGTATTAGTTCTAACCATGCTGAAGAAATTAAAAAGTATTACGCAAAACTGGGCAAAAATTTACGTGGGCAGAATATTATGTTAGATTGTAATGATTATGGAACAACCGATAAAGAAATTTCTTATGATTTTCTATATGATATAGTAGAGAGTCGAATAGAGGAAATTGTTTATTTGATACATGATTATTTAAAATCTTCTACAATGGAACATAATATTGAAAAGATTTTTATAACCGGCGGTTGTGGAGCTATGCCAAGTTTTAGCGATAGTATAGAAAAATTATTTGGTATACCCGTTGGGGTTGTTATTCCCAAAGAATTGCAACCGGAATATGCTTCGCCAATGAATACTGCTTGTTATGGAGTACTGACATATGCGGTGAATCATCTACCAGATATTCAAGTGAATGATGGTATTTGGCACTCTTTATTATGTAAATTTAAACAAATCATGAATCGTTAAAATATTGTAATAAACAAGGAGGAATTTTCCCATGCTTGAATTAGATATGGATTTGGATCGATTTGCTGCAATTAAAGTTATAGGTGTTGGTGGTGGTGGTAATAATGCTGTGAATCGTATGATTGCTGCTGGACTTAGTGGTGTTGAGTTTATATCTGTCAATACGGATGCTCAAGCATTGATGCATTCTCAAGCTCCTTACCGGATTCAAATTGGTGAAAAATTGACCAAAGGACTTGGTGCGGGTGCTAATCCTGAAATTGGAGAAAAAGCGGCTCAGGAGAGTCGTGACGAGATCATTAAAGCACTACAAGGTGCTGATATGGTATTTGTTACAGCTGGAATGGGAGGCGGAACTGGGACAGGGGCAGCTCCTGTTGTTGCTGAATGTGCGAAAGAAATAGGAGCATTAACAGTTGGTGTTGTTACCAAACCATTCTCTTTTGAAGGACGTAGACGCCAAGGGCAGGCCGAAACTGGAACTGTTAAATTAAAAGAAAAAGTAGATACTCTCATTACGATACCGAATGATCGTTTGCTACAAGTTGCTGATAAACGTACATCTATGATGGATGCTTTTCGGATTGCGGATGATGTGCTAAGGCAAGGTGTACAAGGCATTTCTGATTTGATTGCAGTACCAGGACTAATCAATTTGGACTTTGCTGATGTTAAGACCATTATGACGGATACAGGATCTGCATTGATGGGAATTGGTTATGGATCGGGTGATAATCGGGCTGTTACGGCCGCTGAAGCGGCGATTAAAAGTCCATTATTAGAAACATCCATTGAAGGTGCTAGGGGTGTTCTTTTAAATATCACTGGTGGTCCAAGCCTAGGTTTATTAGAAGTCAATGAGGCAGCCGCGATTATTTCGGATGCTGTTGATCCAGAAGCCAATATTATATTCGGTGCTGTTATTGATGAACAATTTCAAGATGAAGTACGTGTTACTGTAATTGCTACCGGATTTGATGGCAGACCTCTTCATATTGAGACCGGTAAAAGTGAAAGTGTAGCTCCAAACCCAAAGATCGAACCATTTAAGGTGAGAGATTTAGATATACCCGCATGGATGAGAAGATAAACTTTTTGGTTATTTGAGGAAAAAGCCTATGAAAACATATGTTTTCATAGGCTTTTTTTGTATCTTTTTGGAAGATGATTTTCATATAACAGTACCATATATTTACAAAATATGAAAAAACTATTTGATATAATAAGAACACCTTATGCAATCCAATACTAGAGTTCGATGAAAAGCATATTAGGGACTTGGCTATAACAATCGATAGGCAGGGTATGATTATGTATGTATATGCGGATATACTTTTTATTATCAATATCATTATGAATAGTACGATTTTATTATTAACAGCCATCACTACAGGTGTGAACTATAATTTGTGGCGTATTCTATTTGTTGCAACGATTGGGAGTGGTTACGTTTTGGTGAGTATGTTGCCAAGTATGATGATCATTCAGCAACCGGTATATAAAATTCTGATTTCGGTCCTACTAGTCTTATCCGCTTTTGGCTTGCAATCGAGACGTAAACTATTTTTGCTTATGACTTTTTTTTATGTGATAGCCTTTACGTTAGGTGGGGCTGTAGCTGGTTGGTTATATTTTTGGCAAACCAGTAATGATTTTGGGAGTTGTGAGATCGTGATGAAGAATGTATCGTGGGAAAATCTGCTTTGGGGAGCTTTGCTTGGTGTATTTTTGATTATGATTGTCTTACGCAGATTGTTATCACGTGCTACTCTTGAGCAAAACTTATATCAGATAAAGCTTACCTATAGAGGGCAGATGATTGAGCTTACTGCGATGCTTGATACAGGGAATGGATTATATACGGTAGTGGGTCATAAGCCTGTCATCATCGTAAATCAGCATGCGATAGAATCAATTGTAAGTCAGCAGGTAGTTGAATTTTTACAAAACAACACGCCGAGTAGTTGGATTGCTAATTTGGAAAAATGTGAAGATTTGGAGTGGATATCACGAATACAATTGATTCCGTATCATGCGATTGGTAGTGAGAGTATGTTATTGGCTTTTCGTATGGATCATATCGTGGTATGGAGTAAACATGAGAGTATTGATGTCACTGATGCAGTGATTGCAATTTACAGTGGCTTTTTATCAGGGGATAGAGCTTATAATGCGTTGTTACATCCTCAGATAGTCAATGAACTAAGTAAAAAAGAGGAGGTAGGCATATGTGTATGAAATGGCAGATCATTACGTTAACGATCAAACTAAAGATGATTGCTATTTTGCAAATGTTACGATTATTAAAATATCAGGAGGTTTTTTATGTCGGTAGTACAGAAGTATTACCGCCTCCTTTAAGTAATGATGAGGAAATGTTTTTATTGACTCGTTTGCAAGATGGTGATAATACGGTAAAAAGTATATTTATTGAAAGAAATTTGCGTTTAGTGGTATACATTGCTCGTAAATTTGAAAATACTGGCGTTGGGATTGAAGATTTAGTTAGTATAGGCACAATTGGTCTCATTAAGGCTGTTAATACTTTTGATCCAGTGAAACGTATTAAGCTTGCTACTTATGCATCAAGATGTATCGAAAATGAAATTCTAATGTATCTACGGCGCAATAATAAAACCCGCTCAGAGGTATCTTTTGATGAACCTCTTAATATTGATTGGGATGGCAATGAACTACTACTATCGGATGTATTAGGTACGGAAAATGATATTATTTATAAATCAGTAGAAGAGGAAGTTGACAAGGTTCTATTACATACTGCAATGAGTAAATTATGTGGTAGAGAACGTCGTATCATGGAGCTTAGATTTGGTTTAAATGATGATGGATTAGAGCGTACACAAAAGACGGTAGCTGATATGCTCGGTATATCGCAATCCTATATATCACGATTGGAAAAACGGATATTAAAAAAAATGAAAAAAGACATGATAAAAATGGGTTAATTCCAATTCGTCACACTTTTGTCACATTCGCATGCTATAATTGAAATGGCAAATAAAGGGAGTGAATTTTTTTGAAAAATATAGTCAAAAGTGTAGCAGCTTTTTCAATGATAGGTATGATGCAAATCGGTTTAGGTACATCGGCAATCGAAGCTTCACCTCTACATATTCAATCTATTCAGCAGCAAGATGATCGTCATGATGATCATGGATGCGACAGACAGGGGAGAGAACGCGCGGAACATAAACGTCATGAACATGAAATGAGACACCGTCCACAAGAGAGTGACCGTGAATGGCAGGAACGCCAAAATCGCGAAATAGAAAGACATGAAGAAAATATGAGGCGTATTGCTCATGATGTTTTGGATTTGATTCTTGATAACTAAAACTAAGTATGATTCAAAGATCGTAATTTTAAAAACACAGTTCAGACTTTTGCTTTAAAAGTTTGAACTGTGTTTTTCGTTTTCTAACAGGAGAGTAGCATTTGATCAGATGACAATTTGAAAAAAATATAATCATATCGCATTTCTTTTAGTTGCTGGAGATACAAGGGGGCAAGAAGAACGCGGTAATTTTTCAAATGTTTATTTTACAAAAAATGACTTTTTATGAGTTGATCCTCGCACTGGATGATGAATAAAATAGACTCACCATGGTAATAATGCTCATGTACGGTAATCGTGTTTCATGATTATGGGAACTTATGGGAGGCGTTATGGTGATCATCAATAAGGTAGAAATTTGTGGTGTTAATACAGCAAAACTCCCGGTGCTTTCCGCAACTAAAATGCGTGAATTATTTGTTGTTTTACAAAATGGTGAGTTATCCGTACGAGAACAACTGATATATGGGAATTTGCGATTGGTATTGAGTGTGATTCAAAGATTTAATAATCGTGGTGAATATGTTGATGATTTATTTCAGGTTGGTTGTATCGGACTGATGAAAGCCATTGATAATTTTGATCTTGCACAAAATGTTAAGTTTTCTACTTATGCGGTACCGATGATTATAGGAGAGATACGGCGCTACTTACGAGATAATAATCCAATCAGGGTTAGTCGGTCTATGCGTGATGTTGCCTATAAAGCACTTCAGGTTAGAGATTCCCTTGTATGTAGGCATTCTAGAGAGCCATCCATTAGTGAAATTGCTAATGAACTCAAAATGGAACGCGAAGAAATCGTATTTGCCCTTGATGCGATTCAAGAACCAATATCGTTATTTGAACCTATTTATCATGATGGTGGAGATCCTATTTTTGTAATGGATCAAATTAGTGATGATAAACATTTGGATTTTAATTGGTTAGAAGGTGTGGCTATTAAAGATGCGTTATATAAATTGAGCGATCGAGAAAAACATATACTAAATTTACGCTTCTTCGAAGGGAAAACACAAATGGAAGTTGCTGATGAGATTGGTATCTCTCAGGCACAAGTTTCCCGTTTGGAAAAAGCCGCTTTGGGACACATGCGTAAATATATATAAGAAGATGAAATAGTTTTAGTCTGATAAATTGATATGCCCCTTGTCTACTTGACAAGGGGCATATCAGATACAAAGGATACTTACATTATTTTTTTGTGATCATATCGCACACTTTTATAAATCCGAATGATAAAAGCGCAGTAAGTACCAAAAATTCAATTAAGAAAAGATCGGGATTAAGAGGAATAAAAGACATAATTTTACCAGCTGCTAAAAATGCAATAATAAAAGATATTACTCGTAATAGTGATTGGTTCATATAATAACCACCTTTTTAAATTTACAATAAAATACTACAGAAGAGATAATTATTAAATAGAAAAGTTGATGTTGAGCTATCAAAAGAGTATAATTAATAAATAGCAAGTATTTATATTATAACATCTGGAATGAAAAATATGAAGTGGTTTAATATGTTTGGCGATATACTGTTTGTAATAATGATTGTACTCGGCAACAGTGTGGCAGTGAGTTACAACATATAGCTAAGTTACAGAGGAAAATTAGTACTAGTATGTAAGAAAAATGGTTTTAAGAATTGGATGTATTGGCTAAAATTGAGAAAAAGGAGGCTGAAAACAGTACAAATTAAGTGAGGGGTCCGTTGTCATAATTTTGTCATATTTCTATATTATAATTGAAATAGAATATAAAGGGAGTGATTTTCGTGAAGAACGTAGTAAAGAAAATCGTTATTTTCTCAATGGTAGGCATGATGCAAATCGGTTTTGGTGCATCGGTAATTGAAGCTTCATCGCTACATATTGGATCATCCGACATACAACAATTAAATCGACATGATCGAGATCGGTATGAACACGAAAGACGTGAACGCCATCGACAGGAACGACACCGTATGGAACGTGAACGGCATGAACGTGAAATGAGACGACATCGCCATGAGAGTTATCACGAGTGGCGTGAACGTCAACGTGCCGAAGAGAGACGACATGAAGAGAATAAAAGAAGAATTGCCCATGATATTTTAGATCTCATTCTTAATTAATAGGTAATCTATATAATGATGTAAGCACTGCCTTACCTGAATTGGTAGGGCTGTTTTTTTTTACGTTATGTTTGGAACATTTAATCCTTGTCCGTCATATAATATACGGAATAAGACGAGTAACTCGTAGGAGGTAAGGATATATGTTAAAAACATCAGACCTTAAGCTCAAAAACGTGATAAATGTCGTAGATGGTAAAATATTAGGTGGAATTAGTGATATTGAAATTGATGTGGAAAGTGGTAAACTGACCGCAATTGTGGTACCAGGAAATGGTAGGTTCCTTGGCCTATTTAGCCGCGCAGAAGATGTTGTTATCCCGTGGGAAAAAATTAGAAAAATTGGTTCAGATGTGATATTGGTGGAGGCAAGTGCGAGTTTGGAGTTAAAGCAGTTGGAACAATAAAAAGAGGGAAGGGAATATGTTACACTGTTGAATAGTACATAGTGGTCGGGGAATAAAGAATAGCCAGCCAAGGAGTGAATCAAATCACCTTGGCTGGCTTTTACTTGGTATTAGCGATCAATAGGGATAGGTGGTAATATTTTGCTGCTGATGTGAAGCAAATCGATCAGTAACTGAAAAAGGAAAAGTTTATTGTTTAGCTGAAGTGGAAATACGTATTGGGTTAAAAGGGGCTGTCGCACAAAGTGATATGCTACCCGTCAAGTCAATGTCATTAAGTTAAGCAAAATAGAACGCTTACATCGATAAAAGTAGATGTAAACGTTCTATTTTTATATTTGCTAGTCATATAAAAAAACACTTGATAAATAGTCGAAAATTTGCGGCTCTGCCCTTGAAATATAAAGATTCGAGGGAGGAATGCATATGAAACCAACTGAAGTAAAAGAAATACTTTCACACATAATAAGTACTATATCAAATGATCCATCTGATTTTTTGCAAAATCCATCAAAGGACTTTACAAGGAATCGAAAACTATCATTTGAAATCATCATTAAAATGATGATTGGCATGAGTGGAAATAGTTTATGTAAAGAAATATATGATTGGTTCAATTATGCAGAAGATGCCGCATCTGTTTCTGCCTTTGTTCAGCAAAGGAATAAAATATCATCTAAAGCTATGGAATATATTTTTAGAGAAATGGTTAAACAATGTGACGAGCAGATTTTATTTAAAGAATATAGTCTTCTTGCTGTAGATGGATCTGATATAAGATTACCTAAAAATGACGATAATTCTCATATCAAAAATGACGATAATACTAAAGAATATAATCTTCTTCATCTTGATGCTATGTATGATTTGATGCAACATAATTATGTTGATGCTTCAATACAAAGTAAAAGAGGTATGAATGAACATAAGGCTCTAGTATCAATGATTGAAAAATCTGAAACAATTGGAAGTGTTATTGTTATAGCTGATAGAGGATACGAATCTTTTAATAATATTGCTCATTTTCAATATTTTTTATAGAAACTTGTAGAGAATGGTGAAACTTATTTGAATAAAATTCGTCTAATATATAGATACAATAGAATGATAAAGTAAAATATTAGAGAGGGAGGTTGACAAAAATGAAGATTGAACCACGAGATGAAGAATTAGAGGCAAGATTGGTTAAGTATGACCAATGGATGGCGGATGGTAAGATTCCAACATCATCGAAGGTTATACCAATCAAGGAGTCGTTATGCGGGCTACAATGGGTGTTGCCGACGCAGCAGATGCTGGAGATTTTGCGTAATGCGAGGACATTTGCATTGGCAAACTGTGCATGTCGAACTAAATATAAGCGTTGTGATAATCCGCTGGAAGTATGTTTTTATATTAATGACTTTGCAGATCAGATGGTTGCACAGGGTGTTGGACGTCACGTAAGTTTAGAAGAAGCGGTGGAACGTTTAAAGTTGGCTAACCAACATGGATTGGTTCATCTCGCAATTTATAATGCAGAGCAGCATGTATATGCAGTTTGTAGCTGCTGTGAGTGCTGTTGTCATGACATACAGTTTCTTAAAAAATATAATAGACCGGACCTAATCGCTCATGCTGATTATGTAGCTGAAGTGAACACCGAAAGTTGTGCCCAATGTGGTCTTTGTGTTGAACGATGTAAGTTTGGGGCACAGGAAAACAAAGATGGTTTAGTAGTATTTCATCAGGATAAGTGTTTTGGTTGCGGAGTATGTGTTACAACCTGCCCAAGTGGCGCGATAAAAATGAAGTCGCGGGAAAAAGTCTAAAGATTTATAGGGGTAACTTATGCATGAAATGGGTATTGCGCAAGGAATATTAGACATTGCCATGGATTACGCCAAAGAGGGAAAAATAAAAGTAATAAGCTTGCTTATTGGACAAATGACAGGTGTAGAGCCTGAGTCATTACGGTTTTGTTTTAGTTCATTATCCGCAGGTACAATTGCGGAAGGCGCTGAATTGAAAGTTAAAATTGTTCCGTTGGTAGGGCGTTGTCGTGACTGTCAGCGGGAATTCGGTATTGATGAGTATAAGTTTGTTTGTTCAGTTTGTGGCTCAGTTGCTGTAGAAATTATTTCTGGACGGGAACTTAAAGTCGAGTATTTGGAGGTAGAATAGTGGAAGTGCAGGTAATGGAAAACATTTTAGAAAAAAATGAAATTATTGCCGCTGAAAATAATGCGTTGTTTTCCAAGCGTGGTATCTTTGTTTTAAATCTATTAGGGTCGCCCGGTTCGGGAAAAACCTCACTTCTGGAGCGTACGATTGAATACTTAAAAGGCGAATTGTGTCTGGCGGTAATTGAGGGAGATCTTTTTACTTCAAAAGATGCTGATCGTATTGCACGTCAAGGAATCCCGGTAGTACAAATTAATACCAGCGGCGGTTGCCACTTGGATGCAAGCATGGTCAAAGGAGCAATTAATCAATTAGATTTAACTACGCTTGATTTGCTTATTATTGAAAATGTCGGTAATTTAGTATGTCCGGCTGAATTTAATATTGGTGAAGACGCTAAAGCTACAGTCTTAAGTATTACAGAAGGGGAAGATAAACCTCTTAAATATCCGTTGATATTTAAACAATCCAGTATTGCTGTACTAAATAAGATTGATTTATTACCATATACCAGCTTTGATATGACTGCGGCTCAGGGTGATATTGTTAGTATTAACCCTTTTATTACATTATCTCCGATTTCTTGCCAGACGGGAGAAGGACTAGGGGTGTGGTATGGTTGGCTAAAGCAACAAGTCAAGATTAAAAAAGATATGATAAACTGTTTGGTCTAACTTCTTAAATAATTACTCATTAAAAATTATTAAAGAAGGCAACCTAGAGGCGTAATTGTCCGGTGCCGGAAGGAGGAGCATCGATGTGTATAGTTTGTAAATGCGGTTCGCAATCGGGGAATGAACGAATAACAATTACTATTAAAGGGATTAAAACATCAAGTTGCGCAAAAACAATTGAAAAAACACTTTTAGGAATGCCGGGAATATTGTATGTTCACGTTCACGCTTATGATGGTCAAACAAAAATTGATTATAATCCTACCCGAACAACTTTAGAAGGCATCGCTCATAAATTAGAGTCTGTCGGGTATCATGTGCAAGTAAATAAAGAAGATAGATCTAGGAAAACCCAATGTTCGTAGTCTAAGCAAAAAGTAATCATAATGCACTAATCTTGCTTTACTACGCATTGTAGGAGCGTATATTTCATTTGAAGTGCTAGCGTGCGCACAATCTAAAGGAAGTCGGCGTCGAAGCTCTGGTCTGAGGAACACGAACTACATATAAGGCATATGTTCGCTGGGTGAGTTTGCTCAATAAAAAGAAGTCCTAAATTATTCGAAGCGGGCGGTGTAAATGTAGCAGATAGATGGAGTGAAAGTAAGCATTTAACTGGAAAAATCTTATAGATACGCTGTAAACATGGATTTGGAAATGGCAACCCATGTACGGTGGTATGAGAGGTAGGCTATTCAAATAATGAATAGTCTCCTACTCGATTATTTTTTTATCAAGCTAAATAATTAATCCTTAATTATAATAGCACCTCAATTGCAATAGTAGTTGTTATATAAAAGTTTAAATTTTATGAAAATTAAAAGGAATGATATCATTTTTCATCGAAATATATATTAAAAAATTATGAAACTTATTTCAATTAATTGCGCCTAACTTATAGGCTTAAAGGAGGTACATTATAGTGGCTGAATCTGACAATGTAGAGAATTCTAAAAAAGTTATTGTTTTGGAGGAGATTATTTCCCAAAATCAACGGTATATTTTTAACCTAGCTTTCCGTCTATGCAGTAACACTCAGGATGCCGATGACTTAACTCAAGAAACCTTCTTAAAAGCCATAGAAAATTATGATAAATTTCGTGGGGAGGCTAACGTGCGAACCTGGCTAAGTCGGATTATGATAAATAGATTTCTTGACTCTAAACGTCGGGAGCGACCACATGAGTCTATTAATCTAGGAATTATACCAAGTCCTGACAATGATCCAGAAAGGATTATTGTTAGAAAGGAACTGCAATGGTGTGTACAGCATGTTTTGATACATCATCTGTCGGAAGAGCATAAGGTTGTTGTAGTGCTCCGCGATATTTATGGCCATAGTTATCGAGAAATTGCTGAGGTTTTGCAAATATCTGAAGGTGCGGTCAAGTCGCGGTTGCATCGAGGAAGAATGTATTTTTACAATCATCTGGTCAAGTCAGGTTGCGTTACTTTTGTCAAAGATTATACATGCTACTGCGAAGGGGTGACAAAATATGAAGTGTAAATGGGCTAAATTGCTATCAAGCCATTATGTGGAACAGGAGTTAGGTCTAAAAAGAAGGAAAATATTAGCCAAGCATCTTGAAGAATGTTCCGTATGCCAAAAGGAGGTAGAACGATTAGCTACAACAGTAAAAATCATCAGAGAAATGGAAGAGATAGATCCGCCAAGGGACTACGTAGAGGCTGTGCGGGTGAACTTAAAAAAGTACTGAGTATTTTATTCTATAAAAGATATAGAGTGAGCATTATTTCAAACCACAACAGAGATTGAGGTTTTTGTAATTAGTAATGAAAAAGTTGATATGAAGGTTGAGCAAAGGGATGAAGAACTAGAGGCCTGGTTATATCTGCGAAAACATATTTGAATATGATGGGAGTAGATAAGCATATTTTGAGTTATAATTATGGAATGAAATTTTAAATTTGGCCGGAGCGAACGACTATGGAGGAAAATTTTCAGAGATCGTTTTGGTATCATAAATAAAGTTGTCCATCATACAATATAGCAGAGGTGGATAATATGAAAAACGTTACCATTTGCGTATCAGACCTCAAGCTTAAAAACGTGATAAATGTCGTAGATGGTAAAATATTAGGTGGAATTAGCGATATTGAAATTGATGTGGAAAGTGGTAAGCTGACCGCAATTGTGGTGCCAGGAAATGGTAGGTTCCTTGGTCTATTTAGCCGTGCGGAAGATGTTGTGATTCCGTGGGAAAAAATTAGAAAAATTGGTGCTGATGTGATATTGGTGGAGGCAAGTGCGAGTTTGGAGTTAAAGCAATTGGAGCAATAACATGAGGGAAGGAGATATATTAGATTGCTGGATAGTACATAACGGTAGAGGAGTAAAGAACTATAAGTGATCAACGAATACTTATTCGTAATATTGATGGGTATTGGTAGAGGCGGATTGGAATAACCAAAG